>Ga0308158_10000319_pt1 | contig 92046 bp, 108 predicted proteins | sample PhyBR2_FD_201038 | JGI IMG/M metagenome (GOLD analysis project Ga0308158, IMG submission 201038) | Phyllosphere microbial communities from UC Gill Tract Community Farm, Albany, California, United States - DLSLB.R2 | ecosystem: Host-associated > Plants > Phyllosphere > Unclassified | place... | reverse complement strand
CCTGCCCCGGTGGTCCCCCGGCTGCGCCGGGGTCCAGGGGCGGGCGGCAAGCCGCCCGCGGGCTCGGGGAGACGGGCCGCTGCGCGGCCCTGCGAGGGGGTGCTGAGGCGTGCGGGGTGCGTGGTCGTGTTCGGCTGCCGGTCGTCTGATTGGTGCCCTGGTGGGTCTTTGCCGGGCCGCTGTGCGGCCCTTTCGGGATCGGTGCCGTCTGTCCGTTCCCTCTCCCCTGCCTCGCGGTTTTGCATTGATTTTATGCGGATTTTCGGGGGTGTGGCGGGAATGTCGGAGGCCCCTCCTAGTCTATAAGTGTCAGGTTAAAGAAATAAATCAGGAGGACGAAATGGACACCAACCAGCCGCTCATGAAGGCAGTCATCATCCGGCCGAACCTTCGGCAGTCGCTGGCCGAGCACTACGAGCGAGAGTACGGCTCGGACGCTCCGGACGTGCTTCGCCGGAACGCTCTCGCTCACGACCTCGGCACCGACTACTGAAAGGAATCACGGACATGGCTACCTCTCTTCCGACTATCCAGAGGGCGACCAGCCCGCTTCTCACGGTGATGCGCGCCGCGGGACGCGCAGGGGTCGCCGTGCTCCTGCGGGGCAAGCCCGGGATCGGCAAGTCCTCCCTCGTGGAGGCACTTGCCGCCGAGGACGGGATGCCCCTGGAAACGGTGATCGCTTCCCTCCGTGAGCCGGCGGACTTCGCGGGCCTCCCCGTGGTCCGCGATGCCGGGGTGGACCTCACCGCCCCGGCATGGGCAACCCGCCTCGCCGCGGCCGAGGACGGCTACCTGTTCCTCGATGAGCTGACCACGGCCCCGCCGCCCGTACAGGCCGCTGCCCTGCGCGTGGTCCTCGATCGGGTGGTGGGGGAACTAGCTCTCCCCCGCGGGGTCCGCGTGATCGCCGCGGCGAACCCGCCCGAGCAGGCCGCGGACGGCTGGGATCTTGCCGCCCCGCTCGCCAACCGGTTCCTGCACGTGGATCACGAACCCTCCACCGATGCCTGGCTCGACGGGATGGTGACCGGATTCAAGGTGCCCGTGTCCGGTCGGGTGCTCGACCCGTCCCCGCTCGGGCGGGCCGCGGCGCGCGCCGAGGTCGCCTCGTTCATCCGAACGCGTCCGGACCTCCTGCACGTGTTCCCGAAGGACGACGCCGCGACCGGACGCGCCTGGCCCTCGCACCGCACCTGGACCATGACCGCCGACGTTCTCGCGCTGCTGGATCCGACCGACACCCCCGCGACGCTGCTGGCCGCTACCGGCCTGGTCGGTGAGGGTGCCGGAAGCGAGTTCATCGCCTGGCGCGGCATGAACGACCTCCCCGACCCCGCCGACGTGCTCGCGGACCCGTCATCGGTCCCCTGGGCCGATCTGGACGCCTCGCGCGCCTGGGTGGTCCTCACGGGCGCGACCGCTCACGCGACCGCCGAGGGCACCAAGACGGGATGGGCGAAGGCCTGGGGTCCGCTCGCCGCCGCGTCCGACGCGGGCCTGCAGGACGTCGCCGCGGCGAACGCGCGACGCCTGATGAACGCCCGCCCTGCCGGGGCGCTTCCGCCGAAGTCGGTGGGCACGTTCGTCAAGGTGCTGGCCGATGCCGGACTCATGCCGGAGGTCGCAGCGTGAACGTCCAGATTCGTCCCCTGGCCGACACCGAGCGGGCGGCACTTGCCGCCGCCCGCCTGGTGGCGCTCGAGTTCGCCCCGTACCTCGCGCACGCCCTGTTCGCCACGCGCCCCGTTGCCGCCGAGGGGCTGGGCACGTTCGCCGTGGACCGGCACTGGCGGCTGTACCTGGATCCCGAGGCGCTGGACGCATGGGGGCCGCGCGAGGCGGGCGCGGTGCTCGTGCACGAGGTCTCCCACCTGATCCGGGACCACGCCGAGCGCGCCGACGCGCTGGGTGAGGCGGTGGACAGGGAGCGGTGGAACCTCGCGACGGATGCCGCGATCAACGACGACCTGATCCGCACGGGCCTGCCTCTGCCGGAAGGGTGCGTCACCCCGGCCCTGCTCGGGCTGCCCGATGCCGGGATCGAGGAGGCCTACTACGGGGCACTGGATCCCCAACCGCCGCAGACCGAGCCGGGATGCGGATCCGGCGCCGGGGATGCCCCGTGGCCGTGGGAGCCGTCCCCCGATCACCCCACCATGCCCGGACTCGACGGCGGACAGGTGAAGATCACCCGCCGCCGCGTGGCCCAGGACGTCCAGGACGCGATCACGGGCGGATCCGGCCGCGGCACGATCCCCGCGGGAATCGCACGCTGGGCCGCGGGCGAACTCGCCGCCCCCGCGGTGCCGTGGCGGAAGGTGCTCGCCGGGATGGTCCGCCGCGCCGCGGCGCTGACCTCCGGACGCCTCACCTACACCTACTCCCGCCCCGGACGGCGCAGCATCCCCGGGATCGTCACGCCCGCCATGCGCGCCCCCCGCGTGACCGTCGCCGCCGTCGTGGACACGTCCGGGAGCATGAGCCCCGACGACCTGGACGCCGCCCTTGCCGAAGTGAACGGAGTGATCAAGGCCGTAGGCGGATCCGTGAGCATCCTCACCTGCGACGCCGCGGCGAGCGCGGTCCAGGCCGTGCGGAGCGCGCGCGATGTACGCCTAGTCGGCGGCGGCGGAACCGACATGCGGGTGGGAATCGAGGCCGCCGAGCGAATCACCCCGACCCCGGATGCCGTGGTGGTCCTCACCGATGGGTACACGCCCTGGCCGGATCATCCGACGCGGGCGCGACTGATCGTCGTGCTCACCGAACGCGGCGCGATGGATCGCGTTCCCGGATGGGCGCGGACCCTCGTGCTCGATCGGTGAGAGATCCCGGGGCCGGATCCTCCGTCCGGCCCCGGGAATGTCGGTGCCCCTCCCTAGACTGAAGGTGTCAGGTTAAAGAAAGGGTTTCGGATGATCACCGCACCTTCCCCCTCCGTCACGCTCGGCGCCGAGCTCGAGGCGTTCGCAGAGCGAGCATGCGCCGCCGCCGGTACCGACCTACAGGCCGTCATGAGCGTTCTTCACGGCGCGGATCCGGCCGACGTGCCGCCCGCCCTGCTGGCCGGCTGGACCCTGCTCGATCTGCACGAACCCATCCCCGGGACCGCGCCTGCCGATGAGGTGGCGAGCGCATGAGCCGCGGGCTGTTCGACCTCGGAGCCCGCCTGCGCGCGGCCGAGGCGCAGCGGCCGGTGCCGGTCGCGACGTTCGCGCCGGTCCTCCCCCCAGTGAGCCCGGTCGCGGTGTGGGTCGATCACGACGGCGAGCACGTGTTCGTGAGCGCGACGGACGGCACGCACACGCATGCGGGCGCCGACCGCGACGGCCTGGACGCAATCGCCGCGTGCGGGGCAAGCATGATCGACCTGCACCGCACCCTGATCGTCGGCACCCCCGGCGACGTCGCCACCCTCACCGCCCTGGCACGCCGGTTCCCGAGCGCAGCCGCGTCGCCGGTGCTCGGGTGGTGGGATCAGCGCAGCGATCACCCCGGATCCGAAGCGGTGCTGGTGATCACCGCAGCGGCGCGCATGCGCTGGGTTCTCGGCGTGCATCCCGACCGGGAGCGCGACGTCGATACCTGGCGGGAATGGCTGGGCGTGACCGAGAAGGGTGCAGCGGGCCTGCTCGCCCTCGCCTATCGGGTCGCGGACGGGCCGACCCTGCCCGGGCTGCTGAACGCCGTGACCATCGACGCCCGCTCGTGGGATGCATACGGCGAGCGCATCGACGCGGGACGGGCATGGAACGCTCCGGACACCCGCTCCGACGCGGCGCTGGGCCTCGCAACCCGTTCCCACGCGGGCGAGTGGTTCGACTCGATCCGCCTGGACGATCCGCGCGTGACACTGGCCGCGACCTTCGACGGGACCGTGATCCCGGGAACGGTGCAGAAGGTGGACAAGGGACGGGCGGTGATCGTGGCCGATCAGGCACTGAGCCGGCTCCGGGTCGATACGAAGGTGATCGGCTGGAAGGGCGGACCACTCCGGCAAGGCCGCGCGGTGGTGCTGCAGGGCACAGTGGACGATGCCCGGATCGGACGGGATGGGCGGCTGAGCCTGCACATCGGGGATCTGCCTCAGAAGCCGAAGGTCGCGGTCGGGGATCGGGTCACTCTGCGCCCGGGGTGGGTGGATCCGTACATGCAGACGATGGGGCGACGTCGCCTCGCGGCGGGCTACCGGCGCGGCGGGAATTGGATCGCGGGACGAGGCAAGCCGATCCAGCGCCCTGGCACTGTGCCGTTCGATGTGATCGTCGCCGCCGCGGAGGACTGACCCCCTCCCGACTCTCGAATGTCGGTGCCCCTCCCTAGACTGTAAGTGTCAGGTTAAAGAGTTGAGCCGGGTTCGAGTGCCGGCGGAATGGAGGTCAGGACCATGCTGATCAAGGGAATCGAGAGCGTCACCCTCAGCGGGTATCCGACGCTGTATCTGCGCACCGAGGACGCCGACGCGCTGCAGGCCGACTTTGACGCGGCGAGCGCGGCACCGGAGGCCCTGCACACGAAATACGCGGCCCTGGCGCTCACCGAGGAGACGGTGATCGAGTGCGCGACCCTGCAGATGGATGCCGAACAGCTCCTGCAGGAGGCCGAGGCGGTGAGAAACTCGTGAAGAAGATCAGCGCCGCCGCGCCCGCCGTCACGCTCTCCCTGCCAGCTCCCGCCGCCCCGGCCCCGGCCGGGGAGCATCTGCGCAACCCGACCCTGGCGCGTGCCCTGTTCGCCGTATGGGGCGGAGATCCTGCCGTGGTGATCGATTCCCCTCCCGGGGCAGGCAAGACGCACCTGATCACGCACCTGGCGCACCAACTGCACACCCGCGCGGGGATGACCGTCGCGATCGCCGCGCAGACCCGCGCGCAGGCCCGCGACGTCGCCAACCGCACCGCGGCAACCGGCGCGCCGACCGTCCTGCACCAGGATCACAACACCCCGCGTCCGCGCGACCTGTACCCCGACGTCGAGCGCGTCGGCCGCTCCGGGATCCAGCCCGGCGCCGGGATCATCGTCGGCACCACCGCCCGCTGGATCTGGACCCCCGAGTACAAGCCCGTGCACTTCGACGTGCTGCTCATCGACGAGGCCTATCAACTCACCTTCGCCGACCTCGGTGCACTCGGCTCCATCGCCGATCAATTCGTGCTCGTGGGCGACCCCGGGCAGATTGCCCCCGTCGTCACCGGATCCACCCGCCGCTGGGAGCGCTGGGCATCCGGCCCGCACGTGCCCGCCCCGGAAGCGCTCATCGCGACGCACGGCGATCACGTCACCCGCCTGCGCCTGCCGCAGACCTGGCGGCTCGGCCCCGACACCACGGACCTGATCGCCCCGCTCTACCCCGCCCTGCCGTTCACGTCCGCGCGCCCGCCCCGGCACATCGCTGTCGCCGGATCCGCTCTGCCCGAGTTCCAGGCCGTGCCCGTCAGGATCACCGCGGGCACCGCGGACCCTGTTGTCGCCACGACGATCGATCAGCACGTGCGCCACCTGCTCGCCCACGGCACCATGCACAGCCCTGACGGCATCCGTCGCCTGGACCCCGCCGACGTCGCGGTGATCACCCCTCACGTCGAGCAGGCTGCGCTTGCCGCCGCGGCGCTGTCGGATCTACCCGATGTGTTCGTGGGGACGATCAACCAGGCACAGGGGCTGCAGCGGGAAGCCGTGGTCGCGGTGCATCCGCTGCTCGGCCACGATCCGGAGGAGTCGTTCGCCCGTGACCTCGGACGCCTCTGCGTCGCACTGTCCCGCCACCAGGCGCACGCGCGAATCATCACCGACGACCGGACCCCGGCACTGCTTGCGACGGCGATCCGGGAACACTCCGACGTCCGGGCACTGCCGGTGCAGGCACGGATCCTGGACCTTCTCCTAACCGGCTGACCCCATCCTGCGGCGCGCGCGGCGGTTGGATCGCGCTTGTCCGGATCCGGATCCGTGCCGGCGGCAATGTCGGTGACCCTCCCTAGGCTGTAAGTGTCAGGTTAATCAATCGGTCTTCTAGGGAGGACATCATGAACACCACCGCCACTACCGCAACTGAGATCCTGGGCGAGCTCGGACGCGAGCTCGGCGCGATCTTCGACCGCATGGGCTGGGCCGAGGACGAGATCGCGCAGGCACAGGCCCGCCACCCCGAGCACGCGGACAGGATCTACCACGCGTTCAGCCTGCTCAGCGGCGGGCAGGCCTCCGAACGAATGGGCGTCGAGACCGTCTACCGGGCCCACGTCCGCGAGATCCTCGAGCGCGTCGCCGCAGGCGAGGATACCCGGCCCGGCACCGCCATCGAGGTCGTCATCGGCCTCCTCGCCGCCGCCGAGCGCGCCCCGCTCTCCCACGAAGGCTTCGGCCTCTGCGCCCGCCTCTGGGCCGTCGCCGGCCTCCCCGAGAACGAGGGCTTCACCGCTCGACTCGGACACCTCGAGGCGCTCCACGCCGACCGGCTCGATCGGGAGGAAGCCGAGGCCCGCCGCGCCTGCAGCGACGATGACCGCAGGCTCGGCCGGATCATCTGCGAGGGGATGCACCACGGCGCCAAAGTCGCCTGCAGCTACACCGCCTGATCGGCAATGTCTGGGCCGGAATCTCCGGCCCAGACCGCACCCCGCGGCCCGCCCACGGAGGCCCCTGAGCCGTCAGGGAAGCCAGGGCATCGCCTACACCTTTGGCGGCGGCTTCCACGGGAGTGGTTGGAGAAGTGGACCTCCAGGATTGGTTGTCAGCTGCCACAGACAGAGTCCGTCTCCTCGGCGAGAACTGAGCCCGCTGGGTTGACGTACGGCCCTATTTGAGGCGTGGGAAGTACGGCGAGTACAGAAATGGGCGCCGGTCTGCGGGGCGCCCGGAGAGGGCCGTCCAGATGTCGTCTAGCCAGCCCTCGAGGAGGGATCCTCCCGCGATGCGCCAGAAAGTGCCGCGCGGCACGACGTCGAGGCCGGCGGCGCGCAAGTGCATCGCGATCGGATCCCCGACGCTGCCGTCGTGAACTCTGCAGCCGTCGTGTCGGCGATGCCACCGCATCGCCGTGGTGTGGGTCAGATCGTACGATCCGTCCTTGTTCCAGCCGCTCACGCTCCCGTTGTACCAGGATCACCCCGTACGCCACAGCATCCAGCGAGGCGGGTGCTGCCGGTCAAGCTCTGCCGCTCCGGCGCGCGGTCGTGAGCACGCCGATCATGCTCGGCCGGAGTGCCCGTCGAGGTGTCCTGGTGAATGTCGGCGGCCGCCCCTAGAGTGTCAGTGTCAGGTTAATAAATTGAGAGGAAGTACCATGACGAAGGCACTCAAGATCACCACGGCGAACACCATCGAGGCCGTCGAGATCAACGGACTCGCGGACTACCAGGCCGCGGTCGGCGGGTTCATCGAATCCATCCCCCTCGGCGACGATCACGGCATGGTGATCAATGAGGACGGCAAGGTCGAGCACCTCCCGCGGAACCCGCTCGCCACTCTGCTCGCGTTCACGTTCCGCTCCGGTATCGCCAACGACGACTACATCGTCGGCGACGCCGTGATCATCGGGACCAACGATGCCGGCGACTGGACCGACTACCAGGACGCGCTCACTGACGAGATCCGCACCATCGCGGAGACCCTGTAGGCCATCCGCTGAGCGCCCTCCCCGGAGGGCGGGCGCTCAGCAGACACCTGAGGCACCGCATCGCGTCGGAGGCCGCGGCTACCCTGTGAGCGTGGCGAGCGCGCGGATCCAGGCGGAGCACTTCGGTGAGGCACTTCCCCGGCGCTCCGATGGCACCGTGTGGGATGTGTTCCACCCGCAGCTGCTCACGGCAGAAAAGCGGTTCCTCGAGGATCTCGATCTCCTCGCCTTCGATGCCGCGGTGCAGGCTGTCCACATCCCGTCCGACGCCGACGAGCGGGACCACCTGGCCATGAGCCATGCGCTGCGGGGCGCTCCAGCTCGGGCTGCCATGCTGCTCGGCGACTTCCGCCCACGCTGGAGGGAGATCTGCAGCGATGACGGCAACATCACCTTCACCGAGATCCTCAACGAACGAGCACGGGTCAGCAGCGCCCCGCTCGACGTCGACGAGATCCCCTACTCCTCCCGATTCCTGACCGATCTCGGCAGGAGCAGCTTTGAGAGCGAGATCCGTGCGGAAGCCGCCGAGCAACTCCGGCTCCGGCATGACGCTGAAGGCACCAACATCGTGGAGTCGTTCTACTCCCAGTGGGCCGACCCGAACCTCACGCTGCCGGAGATGCTCGGCTACCTCGTCGAGGAGGGATTCGACGAGCTCGCAGATCCCACTGGCCCTTGGATAGAGGACCTCCGGCTGAGGTTCAACAGCTGGACCAGCACCTACGCCTCCCCGTACGGCATGCCCGCCTGGTACATGACCTTTGCCGGCCAGATATTCCAACTCCCCCACGAGCTGCGCCGGCTCCCCCCGCACGCCGAGATCATCCTCCACCAGCGGATCCGCGACACCTACCGCGAAGCCGAGAACATCGTCCGAGAACGCCACGACGTTCACCTCATCGGCGACGGCTGGGTCAGCGAAGCCGCGCTCGCGGCGCAGATCCGCGATCGCCTGCCCGACCTTCCCATGGCTCGCCACGCGCGCCCCTCATGGCTTTCCCCACAGCATCTCGATATCTACTTGCCCAGCATCAACCTGGCGCTCGAGTACCAAGGTGAGCAGCATTCGCGCCCTGTCGAGCGGTTCGGCGGCGCCAGTGCGTTCGCCCTCCAACAGCAGCGCGACGCCCGCAAACGCGACCTCTGCGCCAGCAACGGGTGCCATCTCATCGAGGTCCACCCTGGGTACGACATCGACGCCGTGATCGCGCAGATCACCGCTGACCGCTAGCCGCCGGCGCCGCCGGCGCCGCCGGCGGAGTCCCTATGATGAGTCCCCTGAGGGGTGAGTAGGAGCACGATCATGGGGAAGTACGGGCTGTCGGCGACGGAGATCGGCCGACCTCATGGGCTGAACGGCCGCGAGACGAATCGGCTGCTGGAAGCAGCTGGGTTCATCACGGGCAAACCCGGCGCGTGGACCTTCACCGACAAGGGAAACCTGTTCGGCAGCGAGGTCTGGCGCAAGAACGTCTTCGGCGAGGGCAACCCCGAGATCGAATGGCCAACGATCGTTTTCGACCCGAAGATCCTCGACGCGCTGGACATCACGCCGGAACGCATCAGCGCCGCGAAGGCGGCGTACACGGCGGATCTGCTGAACCAGAGGCTCGCGCGGGCCGCGAACGAGGCCGAGGCGGAGGCCGTCGTTCAGGAGATCCGGAAGCTGCAGGTCAACGTCAACTGGAAGGTGGTCGCGGCCCTCACGCTCGGCGCCGTCGCCGCCGTCGGGACGACCATTGTCGTGAAGAAGTGGGGCCCCGACATCAAGCAGAAGTGGGACGAGACGACCAGCAAGGGCATCGCTGCCGTCAAGAGTCGATTCGCCGTCGCCGAGTCCGAGGGTGACACGGCCCCGGAGCCGCTCGAGGGCTGACCTACCGCTTGCGGTTCGCGAAGGGCCACCCGCCGTATGTCACAGCGAATGCGGCGCGGTAGCTGATCTCGACCATTTCGGCCGATTCGCCCGGTGTCGTGGCCCACGCGACGAGCAGCTCGTCCTGATCGTCGAGCTGCCAGATCGAACGGCCGCCCTTGTGGCTGGATCCCTTCCGGGCGTACTGCCCGAGCCGGGTGCGTAGGCCGCCGACCTTCGCCTCGGCCTTGCCGATGTAGACGACCGGTGTGCCCTGCACCCAACGGGCCTCGAGATCGTGCAGCGGGTATGCGCTCCCGGATCTCGCTCGTGTCTGCTCGAGCAGGACGGGCGGCGTAGTCGCGGTGCGCAGCACTATGTAGATGCCTGCCTCCTGGGGAACCCGGGCGGCAGCGAGCTCGGCGAAGGGGACGAAACCGTGAAAGCCGACTGCTTCCAGCCCAGCCCGGTCCCAGGAGGTGGGAAGCTGCTGGGTCATCGGGCTTCCTTCGAGGACATGCGTTCGGCGACCGCCTCGGGGAAGTCGACGTAGTCATCTGCGCCGGCAGCAACCAAGTAGATGACGGTGCCGGACCCGGGGATGAAGACGTCGTACTCGATGACTCCGTGCTCGAGGCGGCTGTCCTCGAGCTGCCGCACGAGCGGACCGGCGGCGCGCATCCCGTTGAGGGTCAGGTAGATGTCGTGCACGGCTTCGATGGTGGCGGGCTCGCTGCGGCTGGCGAGCAGGACGATCGCGGCGACGTCGACGAGCTCGTGGGATCCATCGCGGTCGAAGCGGAGCACCTTGACCGACCGGTGCGCGTCGTCGAGCGTGTCTTCGAAGCGGTGCTCGAGGCCTCTGACCCGAGCAGTGGCCTTGGCTCGCTGCAGCTCGGAGAGGGAGGAGAACAGGAGCGACACTCGTGCGTCACGGTAGGCGGCGACGATGAAGAGATCGAAGATGAACCAGAGCACCCCGAGCATGAGCAGCACCACAGAGCAGATCTGCGTGATGACGAGCGTCGACTCGACGTTGACGCCTTGGACGCTGGAGAGCATTGCTCCGAAGACCGGGAGCAGGATTGCGCAGAACGCCGCAGCGCCCGGGACGATGAGCCTGCTCAACATGCCCCTGTCCATCGTGGAGTACAGGTAGCGGTTGTCTTCCTGCGTGGCCATCTTGAACGCGTGGTCGGCGACTTCGGCGCTCATGGGATGGCCGGACTCGACGGCGCGGCGGCGCCGATCGGCGATGGCGTACATGACAGCGACCGGGATGAGGGCGAGCACAACGACCGCTGCCGCAGAGTAGGCGATCACCATCGGCAACCAAGGCACCTTCAACTCGACGCCGGCGAAGGACCCGAACCAGTAGCCGATGCCATAGGGAACAAGGACACTGAAGACGGCGATCAGCGTGAAGTAGTACGCGTCGAACCGGCGACGGGCAGCAACGAGGCCCTCGGCGTTCGGCGGCGTCGGGCGCAGCGACTTCAGCGTGAACATCACGACAGCGATGCAGAGCACGAAGATCGCGATCGCGGGGAGAGCGAATCCGAGCTCGCCCCGTGCAACCGCTCCACCCCACATCAGCGTCAGCGAGATGACGACTCCCACCACGGCGACGATGGCGGAGGCCGCCCTCAGCTTCGCCGCAGTCTGCCCCGTGCGCTTCTGGGACAGGTAGAAGCCGCCGGCCGCGGCGACCACGGCGATCACCATCGGCCACTCAGCCAGGTAGCTGTCCATGAGGATCCCCTTCGTATCTGCTCTCGATGAGCGTAGCCACCGGCCCGGACACGCCCCACCTGCCGGTTACTCGTTGACGTCGAGGCTGGGCTCGCCGAACTGGTCGGCGAGTGCGTCGCAGGCGTGGCAGCCCTTCGCGTACCAGCTCAGGCCGTGCACGGCACCGCGAGCCGGCGTATGCCGGATCAGAAGGTTGTGCACTCCGCAGCTGGGCGCCTTCCCGAGGCAAATCAGCTGACCCTGCTGGTCGGTTGAGGCCAGGGAGCCAGAGGGGCCTCTCCCCGCACGTAGAGCGGGTGACGTGGATGACCGTGCTTGGTCAGGCCGAGCACGAACACCGCCGCCGCCTCGGACAGCAGCTCGAGCACCTGCTCGGTCCGGGCGGGCTCCGCGTGATAACTCCATGCGGCGATCACCGTCCGACCACGGGTGTGCTCAGCGATGATGGCGTCGTTGGCGGGCCCGACAGGATCCTCCGCAGCGAACATCACTCTCGGGTTCGTCGCCCGGTAGGCGTACAAGTTCACGACGATGATGCCGCCGAAGCCCTCCCGCTTCGCGAACCAGATGCAGCGGCGGACGGTTCTGTCATCGACAGTCGCGTCCGCGGTGCTCGGGTTCAGCATCACAAACACCACCGGCTCTGCAGCGGAGTCCCATGTGCGGGTGAGGACGTACCGGTAGTCGCCGCGAACGTCGGCGGTCGCTTCGGTCAGCTGCTCCACGTTGACCCGTGAGCCTTGATCAGAGCGAGCCTCGGAGCTCGGCGGCGAGGTCTTCGGAGAAGTGGAGGTAGTCGGTGGCGCATCATTCGGTACCACTCGCTTTCGCCTCCCCGATGTTACGGGGAAGCGACAACAGATCATTCGTGCCCGGAGATCCCACGCCGTCCCTGTCGGGCGGATTCACGAATTCGATCCAGCACTCGTCAAGCTCGGCGAGTGCTCGGATCTCGGCCAGCAGTTCATCGAACCGCCGTACCGATTCCGCAGCCCGAAGCCGCTCCCACAGCGCATACAAGGCGCTGCCCTGCGGGCCACCACTCTGTGCGATGTTCGCTGCCATCCACGCGGAGTCCCGCAAGGCCATGGCGATCGAGTCGCGCGTGTCCGTGAAGGGTTCAGGGAATCGATACGCGGTGACGTGATACTGCCACTCGCCTCCAGGCACACGCCCTTCATCGATGGCGGCGAGCAACTCCGCCGTCGCCGCCCCAGGCCAGCCGCCGCTACGCTTCATCGCGTCTCCGTGTCCTCACCCGGCTGCCAAGCTCCAACCCGTGTCACCGTGAGCTCGTCCATCAACGTCATTGCTGCTTCTCCCAGATCTCTAACGCACGCTTGAACTGCGGGGTGTCCTCGGCACCATCCTCGACCAACTGATCGAGATACTCATCCAGCTCACGCTGAGACATCTCACGCGGATCCGGACCTCCGTTCTTCCCCCATCAGCGATCCTCCTCCCCGCGAGCAGCCTTCGCGGCGAGCGCGGGCGCAGGCGTCGGGTTTGCCGACGCTGGAATGAGTGCGGTGGTGCCAGGTGCGAACCATTCGACGTGGCGGAGACGCTCGGGATGCGCGAAGGCGTGCACGGGGTGATGGCATGCGGTGGTGCAGAGCTGCTCGAACCGCCAGGCCCAGTCGTCTCCTTGGTCCATGGCGCGCTCGCGGATGAGGATGGGCTGGTCTTCGGAGTACCGCCAGATTGCCCGTTCGCCGTCGGTTGCGCCCAGGAACTGCGGCGTCTGGCTGGCTGCGGCGATGTCCTCGCGGGCGAACTGGCGGGCGCGGTCGATGGGGACGGCGGCGAGGGCGAGGGCCGTGCGGATGGGGTGAGAGCTCATCGTCGGTCTCCGGTCAGGTGGTGCGGTAGGTGCTGAGTTCTGCGGCGGCGGACAGGGACATGAGAGGCGCCCAGCCGACGATCTCGGCGTCGTTCTCGTCCGCCCAGGCGTCGGCTGCTTCGCGCGTTGCGAACCTGACGGCGCAGACGTGCCGTTGGGGTCCGACTTCGAGGATCGTGGCGAACATCATGCGTCCGGGTCCTGCCTTGTGGTGTAGCGAGCTGCTCGTGGGGATCGCCAGGACCATCCCGGGAGCGCTTCGAGGGATGCCGCGTCGTCGCGGGTGAGGAGGCCGGCGGCGCGGCGGTCGCGCTGGTAGAAAACGCGACGGCCGAGGAGGACGATCTGACCGTCGACGACGTGGATGGTGTCGTAGGTGATGTCGCTGGCGGTGCGCTGCGGGTTGGCGGTGAGCCAGTCGCGGATCAGGTCGACGAGCTGGGCGGATGTGCTCGGTGGTTGCTCCGCTTCGGCGAGCACGTCGGCGAGCTGCGACTGCTGCAGGTCGGTGAGGCTGCTCTGCTGCTGTCGCCGGAGCCAGCGGCTGAGGCTGGGGTTCTTGACCGAGATCCCGTGCAGGGTGCCGTGCTCGCCGATGTAGGCGCGGGTCGCGTTGAGGTTGCTGGTCCAGGTCGTGGCGTTGAAGATCCCTTCCCAGGTCCAGCCCGGGCGAGATTCGAGCGCGCGGATCCGGTCCGGTGAGAGCGTGCCGCGGCGGTACGCGGAGCGTGCCGTCATGACGCGGGCGCGGAGCGGGTAGTCGCTGCCGTCGGTCGCGACGATCGTGATCGCCTGGTGCAGACGGGCGTAGCCGTGTGCGGAGGTCCAGGCGTCGAGCTCGGCGAGGAAGCGCGCCCAGGTCTCGGCATGCGTGCCGCGGATTCGTGCGCCCATCGGGGTGCCTCCTCTTCCGGAATGTCTGTGGCCCGCCCTAGTCTAAGAGCGTCAGGTTAAATAAATCAAGGAGGAGACCATGAGCGTCTACGCCACCGTCACCATCTGCCGCGCACCCGAGCTCACCGAGGCCAAGCTCGACCAGGCGCTGCAGCGGTCCGGATTCGAGGGCAACTTCACCGACATCACGGCCTACCCGTCCGAGGAGCAGGGCTGGACCATTCACGGCAGCAGCCGCTTCGCCGACAACGAAGCCGACCGGCTCGCCGAGGTTCTCTCAGCCCACCACCCCGGTTCCCGCGTCGAGGTCCGCGAGGAATGGGACCCCCGCGATGCCGACAACCCCGGCAAGAGCGTGCGCCTCTACGTCGCCGGAGAACACGTCGTCGACGCCGACCGCTCCGAAGGCCTCATCCCCTCGGACCTGGACGCGTCGCTCACCGCACTGCGAGAGGCGCTCGCGGGCAACGGAGACCTGGTGCGCGCGGCCGAGTGGCTGGCTGACGGCCTCGACGGTACGCGAGCAGCTGCCGCGGCGGATCCGGTGACGGTGGCTGCCGTGAGCGTGGTCGACGAGTGGGGCACGGACTACAGCGCGGCGTTCGCTGAGCGCTTCGACTACTCCCCCGTGATCGTCGGCGATCGCCGCAGCCTGTTCGCGGCCGAGGGCGACCCGACGCAGCTGCGCACCCGTGAGAGCCTCGATGGGATCATCCGCGCGTGGATCGCATCGGCCGAGGCGCACACGCCCAACCGGTACGGGGTCGAGTGGTTCGAGTCCGCGGGCGCGTACGTCATCGGCTGCTGGACCGGCGAGAGCATGGGCATGGTCTCGATCTACTGCGACGACCGCGACGAGGTCTCGTTCGAAGCCCTGGTCGACACGCTGCGCCTGAAGGTCACGACGACCTGGAGCGACAACGCCACCTGCTGACCCCGCTCCCCCGAGTTCCCCGTCGACGAGATCGGCGGGGACTTTTTTGGTTGCCTTGTCCGAATGTCGGCGGTTCTGTGCTATTCTGTATGTGTCAGGTTAAAGAACAACGGAGGATCTCATGACCAGCTACCGGACCACCAGCCTCGGGATGCGGACCCCGGCGTCTCGCCGCCGCCCGTTCACGGGCGAGCTGCCCGACTACTACGCCAAGCAGCGCCAGCAGATCCGCATCGCGCAGCTCCAGGAGCGGGCGACGTCCACCCCGAGCGAGTTCAACCCGGCGGAGTCCATCGCCGCCGCTCGCGCGAAGCTCGCCGAGATGGGTATCGCAGTCGAGGAGGCCGGGGCATGAACGCCCCGGCCTCCGGGCTGGTCGAGACGACCATCTACCGGTCCGACATCGACGGGGCCGTCGTGATCGAGATCGACACCCAGCCCGAGACCGGGCACGTCCGCGTCAACCTCAACGACTCGCCGATCTGGGATCGGGACCCTGAGGAGATCCCGGCGACCGCGACGGAGATCGCTGAGGAGCTGCTCGGCGAACTGTATGGAGACCTCGCCACGTTCAGGTTCGCGATGGAGAACGTTCGCCCGCCACTGACCGCCGACGGCGTCCTCAAGATCGCCGCCGAGGCAACTGCCCGCGGCATGGACCGCCGAGAGTACTGACCTGAGACACGAATGGCCCGGGAGTCACCCGGGCCATTCGCTTGCCCAGCCTACGCAAGGACCTAGCCAGCGACAGTTTGCGCCGCGGCGATCAGTCCCAGCTCTCACCGGTCGGAGGGACGTCATCGCCGAACCAGGTGAGGAAGTCGGGATCCTCCGCACCGTATCCCGCGTCATGCACGCGCTGCGCCACCTCGGCCAGCGTTCCGAGCGCCTTCTCCGCGTCGACCCCCTCGACACGGTCCACGAGCACTCCGGCGACCTGGGCGGCGATCGCTGCCCCCTGTGCGAGCGGACCCTGCCCGTTCGCGACCTCCGGGCCGCCGTCGACGTCGATGACGTAGAGGTGCTCCTGGAGGACTCCCGAGAGGTGCTCCGCGCCCTGTTCGACGTCGGGATGCGCCCGTGACGGGCTGTACACCTCGGGATCGCCGGTCCCGTCGTTGGCCTCCCGGTAGAGGTGAGCTCGAGCGGACCACACGGCATCGGCCAGGTCACGGGCAAGCCCGAAGTACGCCTCCTTCGACTCGGCGGCGCTTGCCGCTGCAGCGAGGGCGGCGTGCGGTGCGGCATCGGGCCGGCGGATGGGCAGCTCGGGCAGGGTGGCGCGGATCCGGCCGAACTCCTCCTGCAGCTGCGGGAACCGCTCGGGGGCGCGGGGCACACTCGGCTCGAAGTCCTGCACGTCGATCGGCTCCACGGCGCTGTGCTCATCCCGCGAGATGCCGACGTACAGGCCGCCGCCGCCCGAGCCGCCTTCTTCATGGCTCACGGGAAGGCCGAGGAGCACCGCCGCCCAGAACACCTCCCCGACGCCGGGGTCGAGCCTGAGACCTTGGAGGCAGTGATTGACCGTCCCCGTCAGGTCCATGAGGTGCACCCCACCGGTGTCGTAGGTGCTGGCGTCCGCGGGAAGCCGATCGGTCGGCGTGAACATGCGCAGCACCTCGACCGTCGCGGTCAGGTTGAGGAATCCCCGCTCAGCGTCGAGCTTCCACGGGAGGTCCTCCGTGTGGCCGTCTTCGTCGACGGTCCAGGGCGTCCCGGCGGCGTTGATCCCCGGGTGCGTCCTGAAGGCGCGGATGGCGTCACGGGCGGAGATCCGTTCGCCGAGGATCCCCTGCGCGAGCGGATGGTGCATCTGGCGGAGTGCCGCGGTGTAGGGCGTGCCCGTGAACGTGGCCCACGCCTTCGCGTCCCGCTGCAGCGCCCGACTGGCGTCGTGGTTCGAAGAGTTCATCTCGTTCTCTGATCCGGGCTGCGCACATCCCACGCCTGCGGGCGAGCCCTAGAGAGAAGAGGTACTCGATTCGACAGATACTGCTCGTCTGGATCGGCCACCGTTGTCCTCGGCGCCTCGTCGCGTGGGGACGACGGCTCGGAGAAGGGCAGTCCAGACCGCCCACCGTCAGAGTACATCGACCCCACGGACATTTCCCTTCTGCCAGCGCGCAATGTCTGACCCCCTCCGTAGATTGTAAGTGTCAGGTTAAACGATTGGTTGGAGGATGACATGGGAAGTTGCATGATGATCGCCGTGGCGAGGGAGCCGCAGCTCGAGGAGGACGCCAAGGCTTGGTGCACCGCTCATGGGCTCGACAGCGCGGTGCGTGAGGAGCTGCTGATCCGCGCGCTCGAGCAGCGCGCGGCCGCGGTCGAGATCTCAGAGGATCTCATCGGGTTCGGCGACAGCAACACGATCACCGACGAGCACGGCGTCGAGATCTATGAGGACGATCCAGGCTGGGAGCAGGCACTGAACCGGGCGATACGGGGTGCGCTTGTCCGAGGTGTGCGGACCATCATGGAGAACGTCCACGAGGTCACGTCACTACGAATGGCGGACGGCTTCTGGCTCGCCACCGGGGGCCCCTCCTGGGGTGACCTGCCGACCGATGCCTACGAGTCGATGAATCTGGTCGATGCCTACGAGATCACGGGCGCTCCTGTGGCCGTCGCGGAGATCGCGGCGGCGGCGGCGAGCACCGCGGCGGCGGCGGCGAGCACCGCGGCAACGACGGCGAGCACTGCGGCAACGACGGCGAGCACTGCGGCGACGACGGGCGACTCGGCGGCGAACTAAGTCAAGGGGGTGGCCGCCGAAACTGTCGGCGACCGCCCTTCCTTGCCCACTCCTTTCAGTGGGCGGCGGCGATGCCCTCGATCACCGCGGTGTTCGATTCCGTGCAGTAATCAGAGATCTTCGTGTCGGGCGTATCGAGGAGCCATGACGCGTAGAGCACGGGCTGGCATGTTCGCGTCCGCTTCAGTGTCCACTCGTTGCCGTCCTCGACATGCTCGGCCACGAACGATTCCGACCCGTTCGAGGTCGTGGCGAGGCCGGTGGCCACGGCCGGGCCCGTGCGGGAGATGAACCATCCGACATCGGGGTGGGTGATCTTGATGGACTCCGGGATGATCGGCTGCTCGCTGATGGTGGTCGTCGTTGGGTCGCCGAAGTAGGTGAGGTTCTCGCGCGTGGGACCGAAGCTGTTGACGATCGCCCCGAGGGTCCCGAACGAGATCGCGAGGATGCAACTGACCACTAGGAGCATGACGGGGTACAGCACCGGCAGCCAGCGCTCCTTCTGCCTGATGACGAATCGGACCACGTGCACGAGCACGGGCGCCGCGGTCGCGATCACAGCACCCTTGCCCAGGGTGGTGAGCCCCGCTGACGTCGCTCCGAGGAACTTCCAAAAGCCCATACCGTCGAGGAGCGACAAGGTCGCTGGCATCATGAGTGCGATCACGACGAGACCAGACAGGTACAGCGCCGTGTGGATCAGGGTCTGCCGCATCACGACCCGAGGGTTCCCGACGACGGCCGCGGGAGCCGGATCTGCCTCGGTGAGCGTCGCAGTGTCCGAGGTCGACCCGCGTTCCGCATCCGCCTGGGCGCTCCCGGCGCGTGCCAACCGCCCCGGCGCGGCGAGTCGATCGCGGATCATTCCTCCATTCCCTGTTTTCGTCGGCGCCGTGACGGACGGTGCTACTCGGAGAGCTATCGAGAACGCGGCCGTAAGGGCGATGCCACCCGCGCCGATGAAGACCAGCACGAGGAGCGGGGCAAAGAGGTGACCGGCGTTCCACGCCACCCAGGTGCGCATGACGCACGACAGGTCGAAGTCTCCGCATGTCCCTGCGGGGGTGCTGATCGTCTGGTTGATGAACATGTCGAGCGGTCCTTTCGCGGTGAGATCCGGCTATCAGGGATAAGTCGCTCAAGATCCGGTTCGCGGACATGCGGCCAATGTCGGTGACCATCCGTATTCTGAAGGTGTCAGGTTAAAGAATCAGGGAGTGAGTATGAGCACCATCACCTTCAAGACGATCCGGACCGTTCAGACCGGCGAGCCGGGATCGGACATGAGCCGCCTGGCAGTGCGGGAGGAGGACCTCAACTTCTACGGCCGCCAGGGGTTCACGCTCACGGCGTCGCACGCCCTGTCCACCAGCGACGGGCACGTCATCATCGACACGATGGAGCTGACGGCGTGAGCACGGGCGGGCCCGCACCAGAACTGCTGCGGCCCGAGAGCCCGTTCTGCCAGCGGTGGAATGAGGGACGGCACAGCTGGCGGCACATCTCGGAGGGCGGTTTCAATCGCCGCCTGTTCGATGTCGCTCCGATCCCCGAAGTAGCAGCCCGAGCCGTCGTCGAGCGACATCACTACGCGCGCACGCTTCCCGCGGTGCGCATGTCCTGGGGGCTGTTCACGACCGACGATCGCCTGGTCGATGAGACCACGGTGCTCGTCGACGGGCGCGCTCTGGTCGGGGTGCTCTGCCTGTCCGTGCCGATGTCGACGGCCGTGCTGACGAACGTGTTCCCCACCCTCGATCCATTCACGCAGTCGCTCGAGCTCGGCCGGCTTGTGCTCATCGACTCGGTGCCCGCGAACGCGGAGAGCTGGTTCCTCATGCGCGCGTGGCGGCAGGCTGCGGACCTCGGGATCCGGGGCGTGGTCTCGTTCGCCGACCCGCTCCCCCGACGGCGGGTGACCGCCACGGTCGACGAGCACGGGCTCACTGTCGATCGGGTCGAGGTCCTCAGCCCTGGGCACGTCGGCGCCTGTTATCAGGGTGCCGGCGCGATCGCGTGCGGTCGATCGACGGCGCGCACGCTGCTCTACCTGCCCCGGCACGGCGAAGTGCTCTCCGAGCGCACCGTCTCGAAGATCCGTCTTCAGCACAGCGGCAGCGGATCCGCCGAGCGTCGCATCGTTGAGCTCGGCGCGAGGCCACGGCGCCGCGGCGAGGATCCTCGCGTGTGGCTACGGCAGGCCCTCGACGACGTCGGCGCCGTCCGGGTGCGCCACCCTGGCAACTACCGGTATGCGTGGCCGGTCGGTGATCGCCGGATCCGCCGCACTGTGACGATCGGTCTGCTGGCGACGTCGTACCCGAAGGCGGCGACGGGGGTCCTGCCCGTTCCGGTCAGCTGAGCAGTTGCCTTACCGGCGGGTGGCGATCACCGTTTCCGCGAGAGGCTGCGAAGCGGCACGTGCAGCCGGGATGAGCTCGCTCGCAAGCGCCGTGCTGGTGAGCCATTCCTCGGCGAACCTGCGGGGAGGATGAGCGGCATCCGGTCGTGGACGCCGGCGATGTGCGGGGATGCCTCCTGCATGACCATGCTGTAGCAGGTGTACAGCTGGCCGTCGGCGCTGTGGCCAGGCTGCACGAGCGCCGCGATGCCGATGAGCTCGTCCTCGGGCAGCGTCAGGTGGTACCAGTCGCGGCTGGGCTTCTGCATCTCACGCCAGTACGACGCAGGGACGATCGCCCTCCGGCCGAGCGCGGATGTCTTCGACTCGAGGCGCTCGGAGCGGGTGTTGATCGAGGGGAACTTCGACGGGGCTCCGTCGATCAGGTATCCCCACCAGCCGAGTTCGAGCACCGATGGGCTGAGGATGATCGGGTTGAGGTTGCGCATGTTCTTGCCAGTGGGCTTGAGCACGTCGTCGGCGTTGCCTGTGGCCCAGTTCCTCAGCTGCTGCAGCACGTCGGCATCGACGGCCGCCTGATAGTCCTTGTCCCGGTATCGCGGGTCCAACCCGTATGAGCTGCAGATGGTGATCACTTCTCGGCTTGATGGCGGCAGGATGAGCCTCGACGACTATATGAGGGCTCGCCCATCAGATCATGACCAGCCGACATTCCGCACGGGGTTCCCCCAACAATCCGCGGTGAGTTGCCTCACATGCTCCTGACCTAGGGTGAGGTCGCGACAGAGATCTGGGGCAAGGGGCGATGACGGAGCAGACTCCTCTTGGGCAGTACCCGCCGGGCGGCCCGGACTGGGCGACCATTGCACGCTGGGAGGACGATGGGCGTCCAGATCTCAATCCGGATGGGACCCCCGCCATCGTCTGCAGATGGACCGAGCACTGCACCCGAGGCGCGATCGGGACCGTTCTCCTGCGCTGGGACCTTGTCCCTGCCTGCAAGCAGTGTGCCACCGAGCAGCACCTATCGATCACGCTGTATGCCGACGCGAGCTGGCCTGACAATTCCTGATCCCGCGGGGGTGGCCTTTCACCGCAGCGGCCACGTCACGGCGGCGACGTCGAGCTCGGGTCGAGCTCGTAGGAACCGCACCGGATGACGAAAGCTCTGCCCCGTCATAGCGACGTCGGCTGAGATCTCCACCACGATCGGCTCCACCAGCACCAGCGGAAGCCGTTCCTGTCCAGACCGGGTGAACCGAGACAAGGCACCTGGACGCACCGACTCCGGCCATGGATGATCGCCGGACGGGTCCCGCAACACGCTTCCCAGCGCACGCGATGCCTGTCCGCTCAACGATGTGGACCGGCCGGCGATGCGCAGTTGCCCGTCCACCCAGACGCCGAGGATCACCTCTTGCGGCCGCGACCTCGAGCCGGTCACCGCCCCGCACACCACGTCCAACGTCTCTCGATGCTTCACCTTCCACCACGCTCGTTTGCCGCCTACATAGGTGCCCGTGAGCGCCTTGATCATCAACCCTTCGATGCCGACCGCGCCCATGGATGAGTACCATGCGGCAGCTTCTGCTTGCTCGGTGGTCGACGGTGACAGGTTCAGTGGAGGTACCCATCCCACAGCATTCGCTTCAAGGAGGGCTCGACGTTCGCGCAGCGGCAGCGCCCTCATGTCGGCATAGTCCGCCGCAAGCACGTCGAACGCGACGAATGATGCCGGTGCCTCGTGAGCCATCCGTCGCGCCGTTTCCGCTCGTACGTTCACTCGCCGCAGCAGCTCGTCGAACTCCAACCGCCCTTCATGCCAGAGCACGACTTCGCCGTCGACGATCATGCCCGGCGGGATCTGGCTGTTCGCGGCGGCCTGGATCTCCGGGAATGCCATCGACAGGTCCTTGCCTTGCCGTGACCACAGGGACGTCGACAACTCATTCCGTATGCAGCTCATCCTGAACCCGTCCCACTTCGGCTCGTACGTGAAGCCACCTGGAACCGCATCAGCTCGAGGTAGCGAATCCAGCGATTTGGCCAGCGCGAGGCGCAACGGCGGGCGCAGCTCCGCCGGGAACTCTCTGTCTCCGTCTGCCATGCTCTCGCTCCCCTCGGCTCATCCCTGCGTACTCCCATGCACCGGCGTTGACGACCCTCTTGTGACTGCGGCCATCTGGCCATCTGTCATCTAGCAGGATTCCTGAGCTACAACATTTGTACTCTTTCCGGTTACAATTGTTGTATGGCTCATTCGGTGATCGCGCGGCTTGGGGAGCTTGCCTCCGAGCGGTGGGGGCTGATCACGACCGCACAAGCGGAACAGATCGGCGTCTCCCGCCGGACGCTGTCGCGCCTCGCTGGCAGTGGAGCCCTGATCCGCGTCGCGCAGGGCGTGTACCGGATGGCGGGCGCTCCGGAAGCCGACCTCGAATGGATCTACTCCGCCTGGATGGCTCTCGGCGGTGCACAGTACCCCACCCCTCGCGGCGAGGTCCCGCCGCTGGTCGCCGCCGGCGAGACGGCCGCGCACGTGCACCGGATCGGCGACTGGTTCCCCGGGACACGAGAGTTCCTCGTCCCCGCCCGCCGCGGTACCCGCCTCGACGACGTCAAGCTCCGCATCCTCAAGCTCACCCCGGCCGAGGTCATGATCGTCGACGGGCTGCCCACCCTGACGGTTGAGCGCACCGTCGCGGATCTCATGGCCCAGTGGACCGACCGCTCCCTCGTCATCGACGCACTCCGCCAAGCCTTCGAACAAGGCAAGCTCGTCAGCCCCCGCCGCCTTGCCGAGCACCTCGAGCCGATCGCCCGCGCACACCAATTCGCCGACGGCATCGACATGGCCACCGACATGATGGCCGAGGCCGGCATCGACACGAAGGCGCTCAGCCGTGGCTGAAGAAGGCGCCTACCGGACCTGGGCGGGGATCTCGCAGGCCATCAAGACCGAAGCCACTCGAATCACCAAGAGCGGGCAGAGCAGCCTCAACCTCAACGAGCAGATCCTGCAGGCCAACCACGACCGACTCCTGTCCCGGGTGTTCGCCGACGGCGACGAGTCTGAATGGCTCCTCAAAGGCGGCACCGCGATGCTCGCCCGCGTCCCGAAATCCCGCTCCACCAAGGACCTCGACCTCGCCGCAACCACGATCGCTGACCTCGACGCCGCCCAAGACGCCCTCGAAGCTGCAGCCGGTCGAGATCTCGGCGACCACATCGCCTTCACCCTCACCGGCGCCCGCGAGACCGGACAGGGACAAAACCAGCCCGGCGTGCAGACCCGCCGGCTCACGTTCACCGCCTCCGACCAGACCACGGGTCGGCGCCTGTTCGATGTGCCCATTGACGTCGTCGTCGGCCCTCCGCCGATCGGTACCGTCACCACCACCGACCCGTCGAACCGACTTGCCCTCGGCCGCCCACTCACCTCACACCCCTACCGGCTATACCCGCTCGCGGACCAGATCGCCGACAAGGTCACCGCCACCATGACCCTCTACGACGGCCGTCCCAGCAGCCGCACCAAAGACCTCGTTGACCTGGTCACCATCGCCCGCACCCAGAGCGTCGACCTCCGCGAGCTGCAGATGGCCATCGACGCCAAACGCGCCCTCTCCCACCTCGCCCCGTTCGCCGAGTTCACCGTCCCCGACGACTGGGCGCGCAGCTACCGCGCTCTCGCCGCCAAGACCCTGATCACCCAGGACCTGCTCGAGCTCGACGACGCCCTCACCCTCGCGAAGCAGATGATCGACCCCGCCCTCGACGAGGCGGCCGCGCCGGACGGGGTCACCTGGGTTCCAGGACATGGCTGGAGCGACGACACCACCTCCATCACGCCGACTGAGGATCCCGCCCCGTCAGGCGACGTCCACGTCACCAGTTACGTACGCGGCACTGGGCCCGTCGTCTCGCACTGGCGACGGGCGCGCGGCTAAGCCGGCTCTGAATCCGACTAGCGCACCGCACCACCCTGCAGCGTCGTTACAAGCATCGCGCCTACCGGCGCCATGCTCCGCGCGCGATCACCGGTAGTGATGCTGTGCGAATGTCGGCACCCCCAACCAGACTGTAGGAGTCAGGTTAAAGAACAAGGGGGGCGTCATGCCTACGACTACCACTGGAACCGCCCAGATCGTTAAGATGCTTCGCGGAAACACCGGAGCTCGCGACATCCGCACGGTGTTCACCGACTTCTGCGAGGTGTCCGCGATCGCTCTGCGCAACACGGTCGACCTCGTCGGATGGGCAGCCCGCGAGAAGGGGTATCACCGCATAGCCGACTCCTACACAGCCGCACAGCTGGATCGGTTCGCCGCTGCCTTCGGCGCCGTCGCGCTCGAGCTAGACCGAGATCCACGAGACGTGCTCGGCGAGGTGTACATGCAGCTGGAGATCTCCAGCAAGGATCAGGGCCAGTTCTTCACTCCCTACCCGCTCGCTCTGCTCATTGCCCAGATGCAACTCAGTGACGTCGCGCAGCTGCTCGAGGAGCGGCCGTTCATTACTGTCGGGGAGCCGGCCGCTGGTGCAGGCGCCATGGCGATCGCCGTGACCCAGGTGCTGGCCGAGCAGGGGATCGATTACACGCAGCGCCTTCACATCACGGCGGACGACATCAGTCCCGTCGCGGTTCACATGTGCTTCATTCAGTTGAGCCTTCTGGGCGCCGCGGCTGTCGTGAATCGGCGGAACACGCTCACTCAGGAGCTCTTCGATTCCTGGCCAACTCCGGCGCACGTCGTAGGCGGCTGGGCCGAGCGCCTCGAAGAAGCTACAGCGACGAAACCACAGCCCCTCCGTGGCAGTTAGTTGCAGGCCCCGCCCAGCGCCAGGGCTTGCCCATACTCGGATCCGGCCTGATGCACGAACTCCTCGAGCGACCGTGCCCGCACCTGGACTCGTTGGGCGGGCAGAGCCTGCGGGTAGAGGTACCCCAGCCCCGCGTTCTGGACGTAGACGCCGAGTGCACCTCGCGTCGGCTCCGCACCTGGCACGACATGGAGCATCAGCGGCATCTCCGAGTAGGTGGCGCGCAAGGTGAAATTCCCGGTGCCATCGTCGTTCGCTGTCGGAATTGTGACCTCCGCCTCCATGCTCTCCGGCCAGAGCATGCTCTGCACGGAGTGGTAGCGGAATGGCCCGTCGGCGGATCCTGTCGCGAAGATTGCGAACCCCCCGACCGATTCAGGGCGCGCCAGGTGCACGATGTGCGACATGGTCGACTGCAGGCGATCGAGCGCTGAGCCGGCGGAGTCGTCGTCGAAGCGCGCCTGGAATGTCGAGAAGGCCGTCACGTCTCCTGCCCACGCCCGTCGGATAGCAGTGCGCTCCTCGATCCCCCGCTCGGCTGAGGCCGACCAGATTCGAGCGGGGCGCCGCTGGCCAACGACGAAGGACGCTCCCTCGATCCGGGCCAGACGAGCGAGCACCTCATCAACTCCCAGGCCGCCCAGGGTGGAGACCGCTTCTGCGAGCATCTCCGGCCCGTCTCCCGCGTAGCCCACGACCAGATCGTCTCCGAGGAGCACGATCTTCAACGCCGGCTCGGTGTACACCCTCCGCGTGCGCGTCTCGTCACGAGCCCAGGTCACCTTGGTGTCGGCGCCCAGCGAAACGGCGCCCGTCATCGGATCGATCACAGCCACGACCAGCGTCATTCCTCGATCGTCGCATGCCGAACAAGCGGCGGGTTGCGTCGAATGTCCGTAGCCCCTCCTAGAGTGAAGATGTCAGGTTAAACAATCAGGGAAGGGTACACCAACATGTCCGAGCAGAACCTCTTCGACAACGCCACCATCATCATCAGCTACACCGCCGAGGATGCAGTCCGCGACGGTGTCCTCATCCACTTCAACCCCGCCACCGCCCTCGAGTGCGGCTACCGGATCCCGGTACTGCTGACCACGGCAGCGCACGCCGAGGCGATCGCGTGGACCGGCCCCGAGGGGATGCAGAGCGAAGACGCCCGGTTCTGGGACGTGCTCTGGATGGCGCGGCCCGCCGCGAAGGCGACCTGCGCGAATCCGGGGCAGTCGTTCGAGTTCGTCCTGTTCCGCGTCCCCAACGACGGCGCCTCCGAGACGGCTTCGCAGGTGCGACTGAAGATCGTCGCGGAGATGTACAACCGCGAGACCGGATGCCTCATCATCGCGCTCCCCGACGAAGACTAGGGGATTGCTCGCCGTCCTCTACTAGCGAGCTGCGACGTAGAGGGCGGCGGGTACCTCGAGGGTGCAGTAGGGCGTTCCCGTCTTGGTCACCCCGAAGACACCCTCGACGAGGAACCATCGCCCGTTGAGCTGCTCGGGCGATGTGGCACCGGCCGCCGCGAGGACCTCGTCGACGTGGGCGCCCCGCACGAGCACCGCGGGTAGGGCGGTGCCGCGCTGCCCGGTGTTGATCCACATGTTCCGGCCGCTGCGCGAGGAGCTCATGACGACGCCCCAGAGGACCTGCTCGCCGCGGTCGCGGCGTCGGAACTGGCCTGCAGGGCTACAGGCGTCGCGGACGGTAGTCGTGCTGCCGTCGCTCATGCCGAGTGGCGTGCTCGAGTTCGCGAAGCCGGGCTCGTCGCGGAGCCTGTGCAGAAGCACGGAGTAGCCGATGGTGCGGCGGCGAGCTTCGCCGTCGTTGTCGCCGCTGACGTGATGACGGCCCCGACTACCCGTGCCGTCGAGCTCGCTTGCGTCTGCAGCGGGGACGACGTGGTTCGTCGGCCGCGGTGAATCGCGCCGCAGCTGCAGCACGTCGCCTTCGTTCCAGATCGCCGGCACGGGCGCGAGGGCGCCGCCTACAGTCTCTGTCTCGGCGACCCCGGTCTCTTCGCATCCGGGGGCGTGGGTGAGGTAGAAGTGCGCGGAGCGGCCGTTGACGGCCTTGCGACGGAAGTGGGCCGGCTTCCCACAGAGCCTGCACGTCAGGGTCGGCTTGATCGCCTCGAGGCGGGCCGCATCGAAGTGCTGCAGGTCAGATGCCGCGACGATTCCCTCCGCGCTCTGCGCCGTCAGCATGCGATCACCTCCCCCGCGCACCCTCCGCTGGATCCCATCATGTCTCTTCCCCTCTGACATCTCGCCTGCTATTTGTAAGTGTCAGGTTAAAGAATATCAGGAGGAGCGATGCTCACCGACCCCAGCCGCGCAGGTGCGATCTCGCACCGCGACGAACTCAGTAGCCCCTCTCGCGCCCTGTGACCCCCGCTGCGGCCGGGCTGGCGATCCCGCCCCCGGCCGTGGCGAGCCACCTTGTCCGCGAATAGCGGATCCGGCGGCTTATCCCCTATAGCCCCACTCCGAGAGATGGAATCCATGCACGAGCAGAACCCCCTCCCCCGCCTCCGCAAGCGACTGCGCCTTCGCCCAGGCGCACGGCGGATGCTGACCTACCCGATACTGGCCGCCCTCGTGCTGGTCGCCATCCCGCTGCTCCCGAAGATCCTTCCTGCTTCGACCCCCGCGATCGCGGCGCCGGCCGTCACGAGCTCGTCGCCGACGGCGAAAACGGCGCCGACACCGGCGCCCACGGCGGTTTCGTCGACCGAGTCGAACGACGCCGATCGCGCCCTGACCGCTCTGCGCGGGATCCCGGTCGCGCCGGCGGAACAGATCGACTACGACGAGGGGATCTACGGCCCAAAGTGGGCAGACATCGCTCACTCCGGGTGCGACACCAGGAACACGATCCTGCAGCGCGACCTTGTCGACGTCGCCTTCAAGCCCGGCACCCACGACTGCGTCGTCGCGCGCGGAACGCTCCACGACGCCTACACCGGGCAGACCGTCACCTTCACCCGAGTCAGCGGCGGATACCAGCCGGTCCAGATCGACCATGTAGTGCCGCGGGCGACAGCGGCCGCCCATGGCGCACTGCACCTCACCCCCGAGCAGCGGCTGCAGTTCGCCAACGATCCACTCAACCTGCAGACCACGACCGCGAACCAGAAGAAGGGCAACCGCGGACCCGCCGAATACATGCCCACCGCGGCCTACGCCTGCACGTACGCGATCCGCTACGTCGAGGTGTCCGCCAAGTACTCGCTGTCGATGGACGCCGCCGACCACGCAGTGCTCGAGAAGGTCCTCGCCGACTGCGCGGCGCGGGGTGGCAGTTGACGACGTCGGCGAACCGTCGTATCTTGTAAGTGTCAGGTTAAAGAATAGGAGTTTGAGCATGTACTCCACCGTCCGCATCACCGACCGGTTCGGCATCGACTACAGCGATCTGTTCGCCGACGTCGCCTTCACCGCCGACACCATCGACGAGCTCCACGACACCGTGATCGTCAACGACCCCCGCTCCCCCCGAGCCAATGAGGACGGACCGCTCGGCGCGCTGATCGTCCGTTGGATTCAGGCACGGGTCGAGTCCCCCAACGACATCTACTCCTGCCAGTACATCGACGCCGCCGACGTGCACACCATCGCGTACGTGCACCGGGGAGCGATCCACTTCCTGAACATCTTCGGCTCGGTCGAACAAGGCAAGCGCGTCTACCAGCTCGGCGACCTCGCTCACGCCCTGGGCCTGCAGATCGATGTCGCATCCTCGGGCGGTGCGGCATGACCGAGACGACCGAGACGCTGATCTACACCGGCCGGCGGATCATGCGGACCCTCAAGGTGGGGTACAGCTATCTCCTCCAAGACGGCTCCGACGATTCCGGCCTGTTCTTCAGCTCCCCGCTCACCACGGGCACGAAGGTCGGAGCTCTGCTCCAGGTGACTGTCGCCGATGAGGGCGATGGCAACCGCTCCGTCTACTCCAAGGGCGAGAAGCGGCCGCGCGTGGTCGACCATCTCCCCAGCACGGACCCGCGCCTGCTCGAGTGGGCAGCTCTCGATCACGCAGCAGCCGCCGAACACCGCCTCAACGTCGAGTCCACCCGGATCACGAAAGCGGGCGAGGACCCGCTGATCCGCCAGCTGGCCCCAGTCCGTGACCTTCTCGCCGGCATGAGCGAGGTCCGACGCACGGCCGCCATCGGGTGGATCCTCACCTACCTCATGACGGGGAGGCGATGATCATGACGATCTCCGACACCATCGCCCGCGAGATCATTCATGGCACCCCTCACGGGTACGAGCTCGGCTGCAAGAGCAACGGCGGCTGCAAGAACCACGGAAGCCGGTCCCTGATGACCTGCTCGGAGGCCGCGCAGGCGGCTCGCAGCGACTGGTCGCTGCACGGGCTCCCGCAGGACAAGCCCTGGCGCAAGAACATGCGCCGACTGCAGCGGGCACCTCGTCAGCCTCGCACCTCGTGGACTCACGGCACGGTCTGGGGGTACGCGCAGGGCTGCACCACCGAGACGGGCTGCCCCAACTACGGCATCGAGGGGCAGCAGACCTGCACCGAGGTGAACACCGCCTACCGGCAGGAGTACGCCAACGCGCGGCTGAACGGGAAGGGCAAGGGCGTCAAGCACGGCACCACGAGCGGTTACACGCTCGGCTGCCACGACCGCAGCACCTGCCCGGGCAACGCGGACGGACTCACCTGCTCCGACGCAGCGAACATCGCAGACGAGCAGCGCCGGCGACGCAATGGCATCCAGCCGCGTGAGCCGCTCACAGATTCCCGCCCGGCACGCAAGCACCTGCTGCAGATGCGCGAGGCGGGCATGAGCCTGAACAAGATCGTCGACGCGACCGGCGTGCACAAGAACGCGATCCGCATCCTCCTCAACGGCCGCATGGACTACGTGAACGGCCAGCGCGGACCCCGCTTCGGCGAGATTCCCGCGCGCATCTCGCTCGAGAAGTCCGACCGCATCCTCCACACCCCCATCCCTCAGACGAACGAGAGCTCACCCGTGCACGACATCATCATCGACCTCGCGAACACCGCCGCCACGCAGGCCAACCGTGCCGCGCAGCTCAACGAGCCCACCACCCGCGACGCCCTGGAGGACCTCAACCTCCAGCTGCTCACCGCCGCCGACAACGTCCAGACCGGACCCACACAGGAGAGCATCTTCGAGCTGCTCGACCACGGACGGCAGCTGATCGCGCACACCATGGTGCGACTGGACAGCCGCGCCATGGCGGGTGCCCGATGAGCGACTACCGGACGCCAGCGCGAAACCCGCTTGACGCGCGCCCGGCGCTGCTGGAGCCCGTCGAGATCGCACGCCGGCAGCGCACCCTGCAGGAGCTGCAGGCGGATCCCTTCCGGATGCTCACCGACGAGGAGCTCAGCATCCTCTGCCCTCCGTGCCAGAACACCAGCCTGGCCGGCACCCAGCCCGCGCTGGACAGGAAGGCCCGCTGATGCTCGCCATACCGATGATGGGGAACCTGGCCGACGCCTCCGAGATCACCGCGGTCGTGGACTACTGCGGCGCCGGCGGCGAGTCTCAGGGGCTGGCCGAGGCGGGGATCCGCGTGATCCAAGCTGCGAACCACGATGAGCGTGCGATCGAGACGCACTCGGCGAACCACCGCAGCACCGATCACCTGCTCACCGATCTGCTCGTGCAGGATCCGCGGCGACGTCCGCGCGCGCACATCTACCAGGCGTCACCCGAATGCAAGTGGCACTCCCCCGCCGGCGGACGCAAGAAGCACAACTTCCGCGAGATGCTCGACCTGTTCGACGACTACGTGCCCGACGCCGCCGGTGAGCGCTCCCGAGCGACCATGATGACCGTGCTCGGCATGGCCGAGGCCAAGCGGTACCCCATCGTGATCGTCGAGAACGTCGTCGAGGTGGCCGACTGGGAGATGTTCGAGGTCTGGCTCGCCGGCTTCGCCGCCCTCGGCTACGAGCATCAGATCCTCTCCGTCTCGGCCGCTCACATCTGGTCGGAGCACAATGCGCCGGCGCCCCAGTGGCGGGATCGGATCTACTTCGTCTTCTACCTGCAGGGGATCCCGTTCCCGGACATCTCGCCGCGCCCATGGGGGCGCTGCCCTGCCTGCGATGCCGACGTGCGCCTGGTGCAGTCGTGGAAGAAGCCCGGCCGCAAGATCGGCAAGTACCGCGCCCAGTACGTCTACGCATGCCCGATCCCGGGGCACCCCGCGATCGAGCCGTACGTGCTGCCCGCCCTGGACGCTCTCGATACCAGCGACCTCGGCGACCGCATCGGCGATCGCCCGCTGCGCAAATTCAAGGTCAAGGTCGACGGGGTCGAGACCATCGTGGAGGACCACCTGGCGCCCGCGACCACACGGCGGATCCGCGTCGGCTCGCTCATGTTCAACGGCGAGCCGGAGGTCGTCACGCACACCGGCCACACGTGGGATGCGGCGAAGCCCGGCCACCGGCGCTACGGCGACCCCGGCCGCCTACCATCGGGTCACTCCCGCATCGGATCCGCTCACGGCGCGCACGTCGGGACCCGGCGACGCGATCGTGCACCCGTACCTCACGACGCTGAACCACAGCGGCGACGACGGCAGGTCGCTCGATCCCGCATCCGGGCCGCTGCCGACCAGGTCGACGAAGGTCGGCGAGGCGGTCGTCACCCCGTACATGATCCAGCGCCGCGACTACGACGGGCCGGACGCACCGCGGATCTCCGGGATCGGCGAGCCGATGCCGACGCGCACGGCCAGCGATCGCGGGATCCACGGGCTCGTGGTCCCCGGCCAGTTCATCTCGCACCAGTACGGCGCGGTGAAGGGGTCCGAGCACCGCAACAGCGATCCGGCGACCACGCCGCTCGGCACGATCACCGCCGGCGGCGCGCACCACAACCTGGTCACGCCGCCGATCGGGATCACGCTGCGCAACAACTCGACCCCGTACCGCGTCGACGAGAATCCGACCGCGACGATCGCTGCCGGCGGCGGCCATCACGGGATCGCCACGCTCGAGGGCGCGTTCCTGTCGAAGCATCATGGCGGTCTCGAGTACCGCGCGATCGGGCACATGAACAAGCCGCTCACGGACCCGATGCCCACCGTGGTCGGCAAGACGAACGTGTCGCTCGTCACGCCGACCAAGCGGCCGAAGATCACCGCCACCGCGGCGGAGATCGACGCCGTCGACATCCGCGACTTCCGGTTCCGGATGCTGCAGTGGCGTGAGCATGCGACGGCGCAGCGCTTCCCTCGCGACTACATCTTCAAGGGCAACAGCTCCGTGAACACCCTCCATGCCGGCAACGCGGTCGCTGCGAACGTCGCCTGCTACCTCGGCTACGCCTGCCGCATCGCGCTGGGTGACCTCACCCCCGCGCGGGCCGGCTTCGAGTGGCTGGAGGACGCGGCATGAGCACGATCACCATCTCTGAGAGGAGCGACGCATGAGCGCCAGGCCGATGCCCGTCATCACCGAGACCACCATCGCGGCCGAGCCATGGAGGGAGGACGCGATCTGTGCTCAGACCGATCCGGAACTCTTCTTTCCCGAGAAGGGCCAGTCCTCCGCCCAGGCCAAGGCCCTCTGCCACACCTGCCTATCCGAGAGCGAGTGTCTCGCGTACGCGCTTCGCAACCACGAGACCTTCGGCGTCTGGGGCGGAACGAGCGAGAAGGAGCGCAAGGCGATGCGCCCGTCGACGGGCGCAGCCGCGGCCGCGGTCGAGGAACGACGCAAGCGCGTCCGGGAGCTCTACGACCAGGGGTGGGAAGACGCGCTGATCGCCGACGCCCTCGGCTGCCACGTCAGGACCGTCCTCCGCATCCGCGACAAGCTCAGCCTCCCGGACCGAGAGGGGAAGCAGCCGGCGCGGTCCGCAGCCGCTTAGCCCACCACCGCCGCCACAGGACGCGTGTCCTGACGGCCAACGGTAAGATAGATCCGCGGCACCCGGTCGATGAGGTGGTTATCCTCCTCCGATTCTTTAACCTGACAGTTTTGAATCCGACCGGGTGCCGTTCTTTCTGCCCTCAGCAGCCCCAGCCGTCACCGTGCCGCATACGCCTGCTCGAGCTCACGCGAGATCCGACCACGATCGGCGACCTCCAGTCCTTCCGCTTTCGCCCACGCCCGGATCTTCTCCTGCTCCCCGGTACCGGTCGACCGACGCCTCGCAGGCTTGGCCGTGCGACCCGAGCTCAACCGGCGACCAGCCTTCAGGTACGGAGCGAACGCCTCACGCAGCTTCGCCGCGTTCTCGTCGCTGAGGTCGATCTCGTACGCGGCACCGTCGATGGAGAACCGGACGGTCTCCCCGGCGTCGACGTCGAGGACGGTGCCGTCGAGGTCGTCGACGAGCTGCTGGATGATCTTCTGTGCCATGCGGCCACCCTAGTCAGCCGATGCGTCCCCTCGAGCACGCAGAGCCAGTGACGTCCCCGGCCGATATCGGCAGGCGTGTCCGAGTCTCGGAGCGGACGGCACCCATGACCTGCATGAGACGCACTTCGCTGCAGACCGCGCATGTGGTCACCATGGCGGCAATACGAAAGCACCTCTGGCGCATGACGATGGCGGCGCGCGCGGCACGCGCGCTGATGCGCGAGGTCACCGGGCTGATCTGGTGGACCTTTATGAGCGTCGCCCTCGTCTGGGTGACCGTCCACGCACTCCTTCAGGGCGATCTCGTCAGCTTGCTCGAGCTGCTCGCCGCCGTGCGACCAGGTTGAGCAACGACCAGTGCTTGCAGCCGGCCCCCGCAGCGAGTAGCATCGTGCGCGTCAGGTTAAAGAATTATGTTTGGAGACCACCATGCGCGCTCAACCCGTCCCCAAGGACACCATCGACCTCCTCGTCACCGCCATCTATCTCAAGCGCACGACCGTCTGCCGCTGCAGCACCAACGACTCCTGGTCCACGCTCGAGCTCGACGTCCTCGGCCAGGCCCTCTGGGACGAGAACCACGCCTCGGCCAGCTACGCCGCCCACCACCGCATCACCGCACCCCGCTACACGTGGCAGCCTGTCGCCGAGCTGATCACTCCCGTCTGGACCGATGAGCAAGTCCTCCAGCTCGCGCGCACCCGCCTCTACCTGGAAGAGCTCTCCTGCCACCACCCCGCATGGGACGACTCCCCCGCCCGACACGCACTCGACGCCCTCGGGGACTGGATCGCGCAGCGCATGGCCGGACACCCCGTCGAGCCTGCACCGGCCGAGCCCGGCGTGATCGAGTACGCCGGCCTGTCCCGCATGCCCGAGGAGTGGACCCGCGAGATCGGATGGCGCAGCAACCTCACGGCGACCGCCGCCGCCTTTCAGACTCCGGGGCAGCGCGCATGACCGCCCCGGCCCACCGCCTGCCTCACGCCCACCAGCTCTCCACGGAGATGCTTCGCCGAGCGCGATGGATCATGCGTGCTCTGATGTTCCTGGCGGCCGCCGGCGTCGGGATCGTGCTCGCGCTGTTCGTGACCCCGCACCTGGTGCCGATCCTCGGAGTGCTGGCGCTTGTGGCGCTGGTTGTGGTGATTGTCCAGCAGACGATCGGTCTCTGCAGGCCAGACGAGGAAGACGGCGGGTTCGCTGCCGATTCATCTGAACCTCTCCGATGACGGAGGACGGCCCCGGTCGACCATGGTCGCCGGGGCCCTTCTCTGTCTAGGTGCGGTCACCGTCCGTTCTGACGTGCTGTGCGACGCGCCTTCCACATGATGCTGAGCACGACGATGGTGACGAGCAGCCCGCCTAGGACGATCAGTTGGGCGATTCCGAGTCCGACACCGTCGGGGAACTTGAGCACGATGTCGCTGCCTGTGGCCAGGAGGTGGTGCTCGACCATCCAGTTTCGTGCTGGGGCGAACAGGACGCCGAGGACGCCGGCGCCTCCCATGGCGATGCCGCCCACGACCATCAGCAGCAGCGTGGTGAGGTCGTCCGGGTCTGTCGACTGGTTGTTGCTCATCTCAGGTCTCCTTGATCTCGGGGTTGCGGTAGGTGATCACCTCGGAGTCGGTGATGGTGATGAGCTCGGAGGCTCCGGTGTTGAGCTCGCGGAAGTCGATCGTGAAGGAGTCCGGGTCGAGGATGTCGGGTTCGACAGATTCGACGACGCCCCAGAGGCCGAGGCTCGGGTCGGTGAGCAGCAGGTCTCCTTCTGCGATCTGGTCGGCTGTGCCTTCCTGGATCTCGCCGTACCCGCGCATGGTCGCGCCGTCGAGATCTCCGTCGAGCGGGGCTTCTTCCTCTTCTTCCTCGTCGGAGGCTTCGAAGCGGATCGGGGCTGGGGTCGGCCGCCGGCGGCGGGCGCCGAGCGCGACGACGTTGCTGGGAAGCGCTGGCGAGGCGGCGGAGACGAGCTCGTGCTCGGGTTCGGGTTCATCGTCGTCGTCGAGGTCGGCGCCGAGGCCTTCGCGCCATTCGACGATCCGGGCGGATGCGTACGCGTAGTAGTCCGGCTCGATCGTGTCGTCGCCGAGGGTGAGCGGATCCGGGTCGGTGATCATTTTGCGCGGGTAGCTGGTGAACTTCGGGCGCAGTTCCTCGAGGAGCGCCCACTCCTCCTGGTCTCCGTTCTTGTCGAGCTTGCTCGGGTCGGGGGTGTAGAAGGTCTGCACCTCGACGGGCAGCGAGTTCTCGTTGAGGGTGTATCCGCGGCCGGGCTTGTTGCGCGGCACGGCGACACCGATCGCGGGCGAGTCCCACATCATCACCGCGCCCTGCGGGCTGAGGCGGCCGAGCGAGAGGCGCGCGCCGTAGTTGTCGCGCATCTCACCACCGAGGATCTCGGCGTCGGGCCGCTGGATGCCGAGCACCAGGTGGATCTTCGCCGAGCGAGCCAGGCGGGCCAGGTCCGACAGCAGGTCCAGTACCGGCGGCTTCGCCGGGGCGCCCTTGGGCTTGACGCTGGCGTACCAGCGGATGACCCGTGCCTTGAAGGTCGCGTACTCGTCGATGATCAAGATCAATGGGTCGAACTCTTCGACCCGAGCCGTGCCGTTCTCGATCTGCGAGTACCGACGTTCCATGAGTTCGTGAGCGGCATGCAGCATCCGCACTTGGTGCTCGATGCGCGATGCGACGAGTTCGACGTTCGGCCAGTCCTTGAAGCCGACGAACTCAATCCGCTTCCCATCGAGAATCCAGATCCGCCACTGGGCGCCAGCGAGCCGGGTCAGCAGGGTGTGCTCGAAGCTGGTCTTGCCGGATCCGGTGCCGCCGATGACGAGGATGTGTGGCGAGATCGCCGGGTGCCACTCCTCGTTGGCGCCGTCCTCGTTGAGAGCCGTCGGGATCCGGAACTTCTTGTACTCGTCGTGGGTGAGCTTCCCCTCGAGCGGTTCCGCCGTGTTGTACAGGATGCCCTCGGGCATGGGCGGGCGGATCTCGAACAGCACCTGGTCGGTTTCCAGATCCCATTTCGCCCGCCACCGGCCGGGGAGCATCGAGGTGAACACCCGCTCGACCTGGATCCGGCGGGCGGGGAATGCCATCCGTGCGCCCTGGTCGTGCTTCACGTTCACCGATCGCACCGCTTCGAACGTGTCGAGGGTGGTCGTCACACAGGCGCCTTCGCCGAAGAGGATCGCAGCGACCTGCTCGGCGCGCTGCTGAGACTTCGGGACCACCTTGACCGGCGGGGCGGGGATGAGTTCGATCCTGCAGCGTTTGCGATCGTGCGTGTCGACCCGGTAGTCGCGATCCATACGGCGGGAGAAGGATGCGCACAGCTTCTCGGCGAAATTCTTCTGCGCGCCGCGCGATCCGGGAACGGGGTCGGAGTCGTCGAGGTGCGCCGCGTACTGGATGACGACGCGCGCCGGCTCACCGACCCAGCCGCCCTCCCACTTCTTCACCTTGACCAGATCCCGAGTCGGGAACCGTGCACCCAGCTCGGGCAGCACCGCTTCTGTCCCCGGATCCAGGACGCCCTGACGGAGGAACCGGCGAATCCCGTTGGCGGCCAGGATCGCGGAGATGATGACGGCGGCCGCGATGACCCAGCCGATCTGCTTGATGAAGTGCAGCTCCAGATTCGCGCCGGTCACCATGACGGCGACCAGCAGGATCAGCGCAGCCGATCCGAGTCCGGTCAGTCGACGCCGGGGAAGGACCCCGATCGCTGATTCGATTCCTGCCCCGGGAGGCGCCTTTCGAGCCACGGGAGCTCTCCTCACTAGGCGCGTACTTCGCGCCTACAGGAGATAAGCCGCGCCTGCGGCCCTTCGCGGACATGACCGAGACCACTCCCCCGAGCACGCCCCGGCTCGCTAGGGCCCAGGGTCGTGCCGGGTTGTGCCACCTATGCCGAAACGTCAGGGGTGCTCTGGGGCGCGTCTAGGCCGGTGATGGCGCTCCTATTGCGCTGTGTCTGCGCGGGTCTAGCAAGCGGGTTGCGGGCGTGAGATCCGCGTCGTTCCGCCACATCCGCCGAAGCACCCCACTACACGAGCGCAATACGCCTGCTACCCCCACCCGACACCCGGTGCTAGGATCGCCCGCCATCGGCGTTCTGCCGCAGGCATGGTTGTCGAATGGCGGGCGCCCCCACCCCCGGCTATCAGTTATCCAGGACGCAATATCCGCGCCATACCGGTACTACCCCGGTCTGCATCACTCCCCCAGTGCAGCGCATGATCAGCGCTCTTCCTGCGCTTGCTCGTCCCGGCGGGACTGCCACAGCTGTCGCTGCGTGTCCGCTTGACGCTGCAGACCTGCGGCGCTCATCCCCCGCGCACGAGCTGGTGCCGGCGGGAACGGGGACCCGTCGTTGTGCCGCTGCTCGAGCTCGACGGCTTCCGAGAGGAACTGCTGCTCGACGACCTCGGACAGCAGCGGCTTCGAGTCCGGCAGGGACCGCGTCGCCCACCAGGTCGCCTTCAACCGCTCATGCAGCACATCGGGCAGGTAGTAGGCGCGGGACCGGCGCGCCGGCGCGCCGGCGGAACGCTGCCCGCGGGGACGCTCGGGCGCCGGCGGGAACGGGTGGCCGTCGTTGTGGGTCTTCTCGAGCTGCTCGCACCAGCGCACGAAGATCCGCTCGACGAGCGCGCTCAATGTCGGAGCCCCGTCGGGCTCACCGCGGGTTGCCCACCATGCGGCCTTGAGACGGTTGTGACATTCGGGCAGCACGGAGTACGGCACAGACCGGTAGCCGGTCGCGGTCGTACGCGACGAGCTCTGGCTGTCCGGGGAGGGCGCGGATGCGCGAGAGGCCAACAGCATCACCTAGGGGGATCGGGTGTCGAGCGGGGGTCTCCGTAGAATACCGCCCGGTTTCCAGGCTCCCCAGATACGCGCCGACCCCGGATTATCCGGGGTCGGCGTTTCCTGCTTTCTGGCTCAGGCGGCGGGCTGGAACGGGATATCTGCCGGATCGGGCTGCTGGATCGCCGTGATCTTTCCGCTGGCCTCGTCGATCGTGACCTGCCAGGTCGCATCGAACCGGGACGGGATGTGGCGGTCTCCGGTGCTGGTCGACCAGGTCGGCTGCACGGTCACGACGACGGCGACCGTGAACGCCTGATGCCCTGGCGCACCCGTCGCGCTCTCGACGGTCACCTCGGGGGTGTCCAGGACGCTCACGGAGGCCGCGAACATGGTCTCCCCGGTCGCGGCGATGTGCGCCTTCCCGACGTCAGGCGCATCGAACACGCGCGTCCAGATCGGGGCGAACGATGCGGCGAGTTCCGGGGTGAGCCCGGCTGCGGTGTAGGCCTGCTGCCGCTGCGCATGGGTGTCGGTCCCGGTGAACTGTGCTGCCGCGGCCGCGGCGATCGCCGACTGGGCGCCGAGCGGCTTCGTGAACGAGGCGATGCCGATGTGCGCGACCGGCGATGGTGACGGTGACGGATCCGTCCCCGCAGGCGTGCCCGCCGCGGCGGTCGGCGAGGGGTCAGCTGCCGGCGTCGACGTCGACGAGTGGGAAGGGGCCGGTGTGGGCTTGGTGCTGGTGCTGGGCTTTCCGACGGTGGCGGTGATCCAGATCAGCACGAGGATCGCCACGGCTGCGATGCCGAGCACGATCGGGGCCTTCTTGGGGTTTCTCATGGAGGCTCCTAGTACCAGTGCGGGTCGCGAGCAGACCAGATGTTCCAGGCGTCGCAGGGGGTGCCGTAGCGGTCCTGAATGTAGGACAGCCCCCACTTGACCTGGGTGATCGCGTTGTCCCGCCAGTCGGCGCCGGCGGAGGCCATCTTGTCGCCGGGCAGCGACTGCGGGATGCCGTAGGCGCGGCCGAGCTCGGTCATCTCTCCTTCGGCGTGTGGGTTCCAGTTCGACTCTCCGTTCCAGAGCCGCTCGAGGCAGGAGAACTGGACGGGGTCCCCGCCGAGCTGCTGCAGCGCGTACTGCTTCGCGTCGCCGGTGCCGCTTCCGCCGGCGGCGCCCGCCCACCCCCAGAATTCCCAGTGCCACGGCTCAGGGTGTGCCCCGTCGGGTTCAGCCCATGCGGGGTGCCGCCACCCGTAGATGGGGCCGTTCTGCTGCATCCAGGCGTACTCATCGGTGCTGAACGAGGCGATCCCGGATCCCAGGTCGACCGCCAACGCCCATCCGTGGTTGCTGGTGCCGGGGTCGGCCGCGTTGCCGCAGTTGCCGAGTGAGCACCAGCGGGCCTTCTCGTACTCCTGGCTGGCGTAGTCGCGGTATGCGTCGCTGATCCAGATGTCTCCCCCGAACTTGGCTTTGAAGGCCTCGTTCAGGGCAGTGAGAGCGTCGGTGGCGTCGGAGCGGAGGACGTAAGCGGTCGCCCACGGGATGGGCTTGAGGGTCTCCCTCGGGATGAACCCGTTCGACCAGCCGCCCCAGGGGCCGGGTTCCACCCCGACCGGATAATTGGACCCGCCCGGGCCTGAACTGGGGTGGCTGGCCGAGGCGCCGGAGATCGCGGCGATCGCGGCGACGACCGACAGGACCAGGCCGATGACGAGGACGACGACGGCGGCGACGGCGGCGAGGACCCACTTCACCCAGACGTTGCTCTTCTCGTCGACCTCGCTCATCACGCCGCCTGCGGGGTGCGGTACTGCTCGAGCTCGAGACGCCGGCTCATCGTGCGGGCAGAGACCGCGGGGGCCGGACGAGGCGGCAGGGAGCTGATGTCGTGCACTTTCGGGTCACGGCGCACCGAGGCGATCCCGGAGTCGTCGACCTGGAAGCGGCTGTCACCGACGGGGCCCTGCGTAGCCGGGACGACCCGCATCTCGCCGATGTCCTCGACCTTGGGCTTGTGCGCCTTGCTGGCGGCCTTCGCGACGGCGGTCTCGGCGACAACTCCGCCGGCGGCGGTCGCGGCGCCCGCGAGGCCGCCTGTGATCGCACCCCGGCCGACCTTCACTGCGGCGGTGCCGGCGGCGAGGGCCTTGCGTGCCAGCGCGGGCTTTTTGGGGGCAGGCTGACCGCCGGGGACGACCGGGAGGTCGATCGGCGCCTCGGGCTGGGGCTGCCCGGCCGTGCCGGCGGTGATCGCCGGGCTGTTAGGTGCGGGCGTCGGCTGCGGGACGACCTTCAGGTCGCCCAGGTCATCGATCGGGGTGGGCGTGGTCATCCGGTCGGTGACGGGCTTGCTCTTGTGCTTGGAGATGAGGTCGTAGCCGGTCTTGGCCATCGAGGTGACGGCGCCCATCTTCAGCAGGGCGTTCGCGTCCCGCGGGATGGGCTTCATGCCCAGCCCGAGCCGGGCCAGCATCGACGCGAAGTGCCGGCCGCTGGCCAGGGTGCCGCGGCGGGCACGGTGGATCAGCACGATCATGACGACCATGAAGATCTGCAGGAGGAACATGCGCAGCTGGTGAGGGAGCCCACCGGTCTGACCCATGATCCAGGTCGTAAGCCTCAGGTACAGGGAGAGGCAGACGGTCATCACGATCAGGCTGATGCAGCCCATGAACGCGTCGGACATGGACCGCCACAGCGGCTCGCGGTTGATCGGGGCGATCGCCAGGTATGCGAGGGCGGTGGTCTTGATCGCCGCGACGAGGAAGAAGAACACGGAGATGATCATCAGGATCGCGATGATCGTGCCGAAGGTGGACAGCACGCCGACGCCGCCGAAGTTGACGAGGGCGTTCATGATGTTCAGCGCGCTGGGGTTGTCGTGGGAGTTCGCCGCGTCGGGCGCGCAGGTGCGCAGGCCCGCCTGCGGGGTCCCGGACTGGATGAAGGTGTTGAACTGCTCCTGGCAGGCGTCGGGGAGCACCTGCAGGTAGCTGACGACCTGGTACGGGATCCGGATGAAGTTATCCATGAGGGTCGCGACGACGGAGTCGGAGAGCGCACCGGATCCGGTCTGTGCTTCGTCGACGACGATCGAGGAGGCGAGCTCGCCTCCGAACTGCTGCGCCTTCTGCAGGAGCCCGTCTGCCGCGGTCAGGGTCGCGACCGGGTTGGACAGGATGCCGGTGGTCATCGAGGCCATCACCGCGGCGATGAGCATCTCCCACAGGCCCCCGGCGATGCGGCCGATGAAGATCGCGATGCCCCCGACGAGCGCGGAGAGCATGAGCGCGAACGGGATCCAGTTGATGCTGGTCAGCTCGACGTGCAGCCAGTTCGCGAGCGTGTTGAACGGGGTGGAGAGCCACTGCACCCACTCGAATCCGAGCAGGAACTTGAACAGCCAGAGGATGACGCCGGTGAGGAAGTACTGCACGGCCCAGATCATCTGGACGAAGAAGTTGACGATGACCTTGTCCGGGTGCAGGGCGTCTCCCCCGTCGATGTTGATCGTCGAGTACTGCGAGAACTTGTTGCCGGCGGAGTCCTTGAAGTCGCTGTCCTCGGGGAGGAAGCCGGCCGCGTGCGCAGCCTGCGCCCGCCCGACGGACAGGATGATCAGGAACAAGACGAGGAACAGGCGCGCCTTGCGAGGGTTCTCGTGCGCCCAGAACCGTGTCTTCCACCCCCAGGAGCCCAGGACCCGGAAGGAGCGCGCGTAGAGGTCGATCATGCTGCCTCCTGTGCCAGTTCGCTCGGAGTCGACAGCACCGACTCGCGGCGCAGCGGGCGCAGCGGGAGGGTGACGCGGATCTTGCCGAACCGGGAGCGGGCGTCACGCATGATTCCTTCACCACGCCGCTCGGGTGCCACCTTCCGGTTGGCTCCCATCGGGCTCAGCCCCTGGACCATGCGGACCGTCTCGTCGACGACGGGGAGGCCGATGAACTTGACCGCGCGGCGCGCGAGCTCCTCGTCCGTCTGCCGCATGACGATGCGGATCTTGGCCAGACCCTGGAGAACGGCGCTGCCGATGTCGGCGGGGTCGTGCGAGGCGACCGCGACTCCGGCCATGTGCTTGCGGCTGTCGCGGAAGAACGTCTCCAGGATCCGCTCCCCTTCACGGGAGGCGGTGATGTGGTGGACCTCGTCGAACAGGGCCAGCGCGAACCGGGTGGTGTCCATGAAGCAGAACTCCTGGCCCAGCTGAGTGAGCATCGCGTACATGGCCCGCCCGAACTTCGTCTCCGGGGGCATGTACGTGAACAGGTGCTCCTCTTCGACCTCGGCCTTGTCCGGGAGGACAAGACCGGCAGTGGTGATGACGATCGCGTCGGCGGTGAGATCAAGGGCGGGAAGGGCGTCGTCGAACAGGACCCGGCCGAGGTCCTTGCTCGCGATGACCCGGATAACGAGGTGGAGCTCGTCGGCGATCGGGTTGTCCGGGGCGATGCGCTCGAGGTGCTCCAGAAGCTTGCTGAGGCTCGTGATGCCGTGCGCTGCCATGTAGTCGGCCTCGAGGAGTGCGGACAGGGCGACACCGCGACGGTCCATCGGGTTGACGTTGAGCATGAGCGCGAACAGCGACTGCACCATCCGAGCACCCTTCTCCGGCCCCCAGATACGCAGCGGGTCCAGCGACCACTCCGGGTTGAGCATGTCCGCGATCACGGTCTTCTTGCGCGGCGCCCCGAATGCGTTCGTCTCCGCGGCGATCGCGCGCAGGAACTTCGCGTACTCGCGGCTCACGGTGCGGTCCAAGGCGAAGATGACGCCCATCCGGTCCAGGACCGCGCCGGCGATGCACTTGAGAAGGGTCGACTTGCCGGATCCGAGCTCGGCAATCACCGCAATCGTGGCGGCCATGTCACCGCGGATCATGGCAGGCAGGTCGATCAGGACCGGTGTGCGCCGGCCAGTGCTGATGTTGTCGCCGAGGCGGAAGCCGCTGCCGTCACCGAGAGCGGAACTGACGAGCGGACGGCCGGAGGCGAACTCTCGGCCGGTGGTCAGCTGGGCGTGCTCGCGGACCTTGCGGCTCATCGGGGTGCCCGGCTGCATCGCCCACCACAGATCCTCCTGAGCGCCCAGGGGCGCCTCTAGGAGGAAGTCGTTGGCCTTGAAGTCGCTAGCGACATACCGGGCGTAGTCCTGGACCTCCTCGGCGGAGCGGCCGCCGACGGCGTAGATGACCGTGGCGAGGACCTCGGTCTCCCGGTCGGAGGCGTTGAGGGATGCGTGGTACGCCGCCTGCGCCTCCGCAGCCTCCATCAGGTCGGTGTGACCACCGGTGATGGACAGCCTGCTGGTGTTCTGCTCGACCTGCTCCTGCAGCTGCTCCTCGGCACGCTTCAGCTTGCGGCGCACTGCGGCGGCAGGAGTCACCGTGAACCGGATGGCCCAGTCGACGTCGAGACCCGGGTACTGGTCGACGCGAGACACGAACGGGACGTCGTTCATCGACCAGCCGTCCTTGGGCGCGCCGACGAGCGCCTGCACGACCTGATAGCTCGGCTCCTCACTGTGCGGGGACATCACCTTGAGGTACCGGCGCGTGAACGGGAAGAATTTGCGGAACCACGACCTCCAGGAGGTGGCGAAGTCGGACTGACCGCCTTCGTCCAGCCACGGGTTGGGCATCGCAGTCGGCAACCGCGTCGCCGGCACCTCCCCGATCTCCTGCGCGGCGGCACCCTCAGGGGCAGGACCATCGATCGACAGGCCGCGGTGCTGGCTGTGTATCGCTGCCCATACCTGCTCGGCGACCGTCGCGCGGCGCGGCTCGAACGACGCGGGGATGATCTTCTCGATCGCAGTCGCGCTCGCCAGCGCCGTCTGGATCTGCTCGAAGCTGGGGCGGCTGCGCGGGATGGATACCCATTCGCGGGCGACGTCCAGGCCCGCGCGGAGCATCGACGAGATCCGGGCGAACCAGCTTCCGGCGGCCAGCGGCACTGACAGGAAGAACACCCGCTCGCCGAGGGCGACTTCGGAGAGCTCGTCGAGGGTGAGCGCGCACTCCTCACCCCAGCTGGGCGTCTGCCGGATGTCGATGCCCTCGAGCATCTTGTCGACGACGGCCACCGGGTCCGACGTCGCGCACAGCCCGGTGAGCAGCGCTTCGCCGCGGAGATCCTGGAACAGCGCCTGGTGTTCGCCGCGGATCATGTTCTTGATCTCGGTGGTGGAGATGCCGTCCGGGAGACCGTGCAGTCTCCAGGTGGCCCAGGTCACGCCGCTGCGGGTCCACATCAGGTGACCGGTGAAATTGGCGGCAGGGATGCGGATGCGGCTCATCAGCTCTGCTCCTTCGTGCTCTTGGCCTGCTGGATCAGCAGCTCGACGGCGCTCTGAGGAACGCGGGGACGTGCCGAGCCCGCCAGGGCGAGCGCCGGGACGGCCCTCTTCGGAGCGGCGGGCTCAACGGGTACGGGCAGGACGACGGGATCCGCGACCGGGTCCGGGGTGAACCCGGGGATCCCGTCGACATCGATCACGACGCAGGTCCCGCCGGCGAGATGCGGCTTGCGCAGCTTTGGGACCTTGCCCTGATAGCTGCCTTCGACCGGCTTGAACATCGCCGCGATGGCGTCCATGACCACCGCGGCGATGTTGCGCCGGGTGATCGGGATGAACCCGACGGCGTAGAGAGTGAGGCCCGTGAGGATCACGGTCCAGGTGAGGTCAAGGATCACATTGTGCGTCGTCCACAGCTGCTTCGTCACCATCAGCCCCAGGAACATGCAGCCGGCGCTGCTGACCTGGGGCATCGTGTACGGCCCGCCGGGGATCCGAGACCCATCGGTCATGCGACCGATGAACTTCGGGTAGCGGCGGGAGCGGGTGTAGAACCGCGCGATGCTCTCGTTGACCATGATCACGCCGCCAGGTCGTAGTCCACGATCTGCGAAGTGATCCCCGACGCCTTGTTGGACTCCTCGCCGACCTTGGAGGAGAACCAGCCCAGACCGTTGCCGGTGACGGCCCAGACGACCACGCCGGCGACGATCATCGTGACGAGGATGCGGCCCCAGGCGAGCCGGGTGACGATCGCGACGACGACGATCACGATGATCGCGGCCAGGACCGTGAAGCTCTTCACCACCGTCGTCCAGTCGGAGATGAGGCTGTTGAGGTAATCGGACATGCTGTGCTTCCTTTCGTGTGCCCGGATCACCGGGTCGGTGCAGGGGTCGAAGCCGCGGACTTCGTGGCGGACTCCATGGGGGTGAGATCGACGGATGTCGTCTCCCAGCGCCCGCCACGCGCGGTGAGCGTGAGGGCGTAGGTCGATGTGAGCTGCTGCCCCGAGACGCTCTTCGCCTCGACGGTCGCCAGTACGTGCACGGACTGGCCGTTGGCCGGCTTGTCCGCAGCGGTCATGTCGCTCATCAGGTCGGTGACCTTGAGCGACTCGAACGGCGCGGGGGTGATAGCCGCGATGGGCGCACCCGGGGTGATGTATCGGCTCACGTCCCCAGTGCCTGCGAGGTAGGCGTTGAAGAACGCAGACACCGTGGTGCTCGCCGCGCCGCTCGCCGGGACGCTCTCGCCGTAGGCGAGGTTCACGGGGGTCGGGTCCGCGGCGGGGGCGCCGACGGGAGCCGGCAGGCCGATGACGCTCAGCCCCCCATCGGTCACGTGGACGGTGACGGCGAAGTAGCGGCGCGGCCAGATCGACGCGCCCTCTTTCGAGGTCACGTCGACCTGCTCGACGTTGCCGGCGACGATGACGCTGATCAGATCGCTGCGGTCCTTGACATCCACGGACGCGACGGTGAGATCCCGGTACGCCCACGGCTGGGCGGTCAGCTGCTTCAGCGCGGTCGTGCTGATGTACGGCTCCAGGGCGGTCTTGTTGTCCCTCGTCGACGAGAGCCACGCGCCGACGAATCCGACCGCATAGGCCCCGGCGCTCTGCTGCGTCGGGGTGAGCCGCGCCTCTCCCCCGCTCTGCACCGCGGCCGGCTTCATCGCCACACCCGCGCCGGCGATTACCAACGCTGTCGGCCCAGCCAGAAGACACAACACCGCGGCGACGCCGACGGTCTTAGCGCCGAGGTTGCGCAGGGCGGTCTGCGAGCTCGCGTGCGGCGACACGGCCGGACGAGGCTCCACCGCCTTGTCGGTCTTCGGCTTCTTCCGCAGGGCCATCAGAAGCCTCCCGTCCCGTCGAGGCCGGCAAGCCGAAGAGCAGAAGGCCGCGCTGCCTTCAGCCCCTCGACTGCAGACGTCACCCGATCCAATGCGGGCTCATCGAACGGGTGCTCGAGCGTCTCCGCGATCGCTTCCTCGAAGCGAGCTTCGGCGCCGATCACCCGTGCTGCGTCCTTCTTGAAGCCGACCCAGGCGGCCTCGTCAGCTGCGGTGCTCATCGTCACGGTTGGTCCTTCCGGCTCAGTTCCTGTGGCCCATCCACAGGGGCCGTTACAGGAGATAAGCCGTCAGATCAGCGCTTCGCGGACATCAGCGACCGAAGATTTTCACCCAATCTCACAAACTTCTTTTCCGACTTCTGATCTGCGGTTTATGCCCGGTTATCCGGGGTGCTCCCCTATCCGTACGCGCACGAGTTTCCTCAGCCCACCCGGTTATCCGGTCATCGATCCGGGGGCGCTGAGGAGCGTGGCCCTTCGTCAACCGACGTCACGACGAAGGGCCATTTCTGATGAACGTCACCACCACTGCGCTCCCCCTGGAGACCGTCCTCACGAACGAGTGGGACACCGAGCTCGCAGACTCCATCCACCGCTTCGGTCCCCTCGGCACGCTCACCTGCACCGAGGTCATCGAACTGCTCCGCACCACCAAGGCCGACGAGCAGCGCGACCACATCCTGATCACGCTGCTCGACCTCAACCACGCCGGCATGGACGTCGCCGGCAAGGTCGTCATCCGGGCCTTCATGCCCCTCGCGCTCGGGTACGCCCGCACCAGCGCCGCCACCCGCGACCTCTACCGGCACTCCCGCTTCGACGCGACCGACACCGTCCTCGCCGCCTTCTGGGAGGTCGTCGCCACCTACCCGGTCGAAGCCCGCCGGACCTCCGTCGCAGGCAACCTGCGCGGCCGGATGATGAAGGCCCTCCGCGGGTTCGGCTCACACGTCGGCGTCGAGTACAACACCTCGGACGAGTACCTCGAGGACCTCGTCAACGGCGACGCTCAGGAGCCTGAGGAGGACGCTCTCGAAGAGCTCCGCACACTGTTCACCTGGGCGATCGACACCGAGGTCCTCACCCGCGACGAAGTCGTGCTGCTCGTCAAGATCGAACTCGCCGAGACCGACCCCGGCCAGGCACGTGAAGACGCTGCCGCCGAACTCGGCATCACCCGCGAGACCCTCAACAAGCGTGTATACCGGATCCGCAACAAGCTCATCCAAGCCGTCTGCGGTGACATCCAGACCAAGGTCAAGTACGCACCTCGACGCAAGGCAGCCTGACAACCACCCCACTCCCCCGTAACCCAACAAGGCTCCTGGATGGTCCCCAGGAGCCTTGTTGCTGCAGTCGGACGCCCAACGACACGTCCTAGGCCCTTTCAGGCCGTCAGAATGTCCCACACGGGCCCTCAGAGGCACTTCGCGATCGCGACCCTCCCCCATTGACCCCCGCTGGACGTGGATTCGAGGGGGGATTACCCCTCCGGGCCTACTGATGGACGACAGGGGGGCTTATCGAGCGCACTCAGGGCCACCGGCTAGCGTTGCCCTTGCGCGGATCCGGCACTCTACATGGCCGATATCGGCCCTCCTGATAGAGCAAGCCCTGCGCCTCTGTACCTCTTGTATTGCAGCTGTATAGCGCTGATGTAGCGGCTTGCTAGCGCTAGATCGAGGCAATAACGAGGCTATAGTCGCGCTATACGCGTTCCTGTGATGCACATGGCTGGTCCGGATCTTAGGCTCTTCTCGCGTCCGTATCGTGCTTGCACAGCGCCCTTATAAAGGGATAGTTGGGCCTGTATCTAACTAGCATCTATCTCTGTTCTGCTGGTTGTAGTCCAGCCCTTGTCCAATCCTTGCGTTGTTGTTGCCTAACTCTTGGCTAACTACAGCCCTGTGTTAGCTCGATCCGAGCGGTAGAATTGGGGCATGAAAGCGCCCCAGTTTCACTATTACAAGGCCTCGGAGGCACAACTATGACGAACGCCTTTGGCATGACTGTGGCCACTGATGGGCCATACATCATCTCCGTGTGTTGCCAGAAGGGCGGAGCGGGCAAGACCACCACGGCGATGATGCTTGCCGCCATGCTGTCCAGGGTCTTCCGCGTGCTATTCATCGATGCTGATGAGCAGGGTTCCGCGACGTTCTGGTCCAACAACGCGAACGGGGGAGAGGACCTGCCGTTCGACTTCTACCCGTCGGTGAAGCTCGAGGAGCTCTCCCAGCTGCGACAGCTTCCGTACGACGTGATCATCGTCGACACTCCGGGAAGCTTCGCCGACGAGCCCATGCTCGCCGCGGTGCTCGATGTGACGGACTTCGCGATCCTCCCGCTCAACGCTGACCCGATGACCGTCCCGCCGCTTCTACACACCCTCCGGAAGCTCATCCTCCCGCGGGGGATCGACTACAGGGTGCTGCTCAACAACGTCGACACGCGCGTCCAGGGCGAAGACGAGTACCTCATCGACCTCTGCGACGAGAAGCTCAAGCTGCCCCGCTTCGATGTCCTCGTCACGAGGCGCAAGGCCGTCAGCACCAGCGTCATCCAGGGGACGGTCGTCACCGACTATCCCGACAACCGGGCACACCGGCACTCGATCAGCGACTACACGACCCTGAAGAACGAAGTCCTTGCGATTCGTGAGGCACACCTGGCCAAGGAGGCTCACTGATGGCTCGCGTGAAGAACTTCGGCGATCTGCTGGCCAGCCAGTCCAGCAGCTTCGTCGACGAGAAGGAGGCCGAGGCAGACGCCGCGGGGGAGGTGCAGACCCCCGCGGAGACAGCAGCACCTGTCGAGGAGGAGGCCCATCCCGTGGCCGAGCCCGCGAACGAGGAGAAGCCGAAGCCCGCACCGCGGACGAAAACGTCACGTGCGAAGAAGCCGGCGCCTGCTCCGAAGCCCGCCGTATCTGAGGATGACGACGAGGATGACGACGAGGCGTCCGGGACGGACGAGAAGACCGTTGGAGTCCCGGTGCACCTGCCCAAGCGGATCAACGATCGCTTGATCGCCTTCATGGCGGACACCAACCGCAGCCATCCCATGGTGCTGCTGGATGCGATCGAGGTCACCTATGAGCACCTCGGCGAACTGATCCAGAAGAAGCTCGGGATCGAGACGCAGCCGAAGACGAAACTGTTCAACCGCTCCGGCGTCCGCTCGGCTGTCATCGCCGAGAAGAACACGGAGAAGCACACCGTCCAGGTCTCCAAGGGGGACCGGGACATGCTCGGCCAGATCGCGAATGACCTGGGTGCGCCCTCGCGCACCTTCATGATCGTCGTCGCATACGACGCCTACCTGCCTCAGCTCCCTGACGAGAACTGACGCACACCAATCCACTAGGGGGGAAACGACCACCATGACCACGACAGCAGACAAGCCCGTCCGGAGCGGGAAGAAGAAGACCAAGGTCGCAGAGGAGGGGACTTCGGGACCCCGCCCGGCAGCAACCGGGCAGACCCCGAAGTCCCGGCGCCGCTGGTGGGTTCTCGCCATCGGCGTCGTGGTGATCGTGATCTGCTCGCTGCTCATCTGGAACGGGTTCAAGAACGCGTCCCAGTCGGTCACCGTGTTCGTCACCAAGACGGCGATCGAGCGCGGCCAGCAGGTCAGCCAGGGCGACCTGACGACGATGGAGATCACAGGCGGCCAGTCCACCGCCGCGATCCCCGCGAACAACCCCAAGGCTGCGATCGGCAAGGTCGCCGCGGTCGACCTCCCCGAAGGGTCCCTGGTCACGAGGACCAACGTGCTCTCGACTCTCCCCGTCCCTGACGGGAAGACCATCGTCGGCGTCGCCCTCACCCGCGCCCAGGCACCCTCGTACACCCTGGTGTCCGGTGACAAGGTGCGGATCGTCGACACCCCCGTCGCGCAGGGCGAGCCGCCGGCGAACCCTCCGAAGACCTTCAACGCCGTCGTGTTCACCACCCGCTTCGACGACAAGAACAACGTCACGATCGTCGACCTCATCGTGCCGACCCAGGACGCCGCCGAGATCGCCGCGCATGCCGCCACCCAGCGCATCGCCCTGCTCCTGGACGGCACGGGGGAGTAAGACATGGCGATCATCTACCTCATGAGCGTGAGCGGCGCCCCCGGCGTCTCCACGCTCGCCACCGCACTGACCGTCAACTGGCCACGTCCCGCGCTTCTGCTCGAGGCCGACACGTCCAAGACCTCCCACCTGCTCGGCGGATACCTCGGAGCTCGCTTCAAGCACGACCGCGGCCTCACCGCCGCAGCGCTCGCGAACCTCCGTGGGGGACTGACCGGTGAAGTGCTCTACCAGCAGACCAACGGTGAGTTGGGGGAGGGGAAGTACGCGATCCCAGGGTTCAGCGACCTCGGTGGCGCCCACGGTTCCACCTACTCGTTCTGGACCTCGATGGTGCGCGCGCTCGACGAGCTCCCCACGACCGTCAACGCGCCTGACCTCGACATCATCGTCGACGCCGGCAGGTTCACCACCGGGGACAACCGGGCGCCGCTCATGGCGCGCGCCGACGCGGTGACCCTGGTCACCGGGAACACGCTGCCTGACTTCAACGCGGTCACCGCGGCGATCACCCCGATCGTGCAGCTGCTCGACACCGCCGGCCACCGCGACTACCTCAGCCTCGTCGTGCAGAAGTCCCCGCACGGAGGCATCAAGGGACCGACGCTGTTCGGGGAAAACGAGATCCGCAGCTACCTGGGATCGAAGAAGGATGTGCGCCTGGGCCGCGACGCGATCACCACCCTTCCGTGGGACTCCGAAGGCGCCGCCCAGTACTCGCACGGCGCAGGAGCACCCGGCCGTAAGAGCAAATATCGGGCTGCGGTCCTCGAGCTGGCGACGGCGCTGGATCGCATGACCACCGATCGCCGATTCACCCCGGGGGAGGGGCACTGATGTCGAACGAGAACGGACCCCAGCCGAGCGACCTGTCGTCGCTGCCGCTGTTCCAGGACCCGGCGCAGGCACCTGCCGCGCCGGCACCGGCCAAGCAGGCGCCGTCGGCAGCATCCCACCTGCTGAACGCCACCCGCGCATCCCGCCGCAACGACAACACCCCGACCGCGGAGGATCTCACGGACAGGGACACTCTTCCCGCTGAGGTGCGTGAGAACCTCGCTCAGCGGATCCCGCTCCAGGACCTCACGGGTGAGAGCACCATGGCATGGGCGAGTAGCCCTGCTGCAGTAGAGGAGCTGCCTGCGATCGCGACGACACCTGCCCGCAGCGGGGATCTGCGCCGCGGATCCCGCCGGTCGGCCGTCGAGGCGTTCGAAGACCAGGGATTCATCCCCTGGGAGAAGGTGAGCGAGTTCCGCGACCAGGTCTCCAAGACCCTGTCCGACATCGAGCAGGTCAACCAGAACCTCACCCCGGAGGACCGGGAGCGGCTCGCACGCGAGCACACCACCGAGCTCATCACCATGCACGTCGACGAGCAGACCCGACGTGGCGACGAAGTCTGGTCGCCGGCTCTGCGCGAAGACATCGTCGAGGCCGTGTTCAACGCGATGTTCCGTCTCGGCCGACTGCAGCCGCTTGTCGACATCGAAGGCGTCGAGAACATCGACATCGTCGGATACGACAACGTGTGGATCAGCGTCGACGGCGGTGAACGGCAGCGGTTCCCACACCCGATCTCCACCAGCAACGAGGAGCTCCAGCGCGAGATCAACTTCATCGCGTCCCGCCGAGGCGAGGGCGGTCGCACGTTCAACTCCGCCCGCCCCACCCTGCACCTCGACCTCGCCGGCGGCGCCCGTCTCGCTGCGAACGCGATGCCGATCGTGGACGTCCCCAGCATCACCATCCGTATCCACCGGCATCGGGACGTGTCCCTCGACCAGCTCGCCGAAGGCGGGACGATGCCGCGGAACGCAGCGAACTTCCTGCGGCACGCGGTCCGAGCGGGGCTGTCGATCGTGACCAACGGGTACCAGTCCTCGGGGAAGACGACCCTGCTGCGGGCCCTGGCTGACGAGATCCCCCCGCTGGAGAAGATCTCGACGATCGAGATGGAGCGTGAGCTCCAGCTCCACCTCAACCGGCAGAAGCACCCGCTGGTGGTCCCGTTCGAGTACCGGCCGGGGGAGGGGGAGCCGGGTGTGAACGGCTCCCAGACGGGTGAGTACACCCTGATCATGGGCGTCAACGACTCGCTGCGTCACACCACGGATCGCATCATCGTTGGTGAGGTCCGCGGGCCCGAGATCAACGCGATGCTGCAGGCGATGCAGTCCGGTATCGGCTCGATGTCGACGCTGCACTCCGCATCCCCGAAGGACGCGATCGAGCGCATGGTCACGCTGATGATGCGCGACGGCTCGAACGTCACACCGGCCTACGCGTACCGGCAGATCTCGCAGACGATCGACCTGATCGTGCAGATGGCCAGGATCAAGGACCCCGAGACCGGGAAGACCCGACGCGTGTGCACGTCGATCAGCCAGGTCCGCCAGGGCGGCGACGGCCTCGAGGTCGAGCGCCCCGAGATCGCCGAGATCTTCAAGTGGGACAAGACGCAGGGGCACCTCGTCCTTGGTGAGCTCCCGCACCGCGACATGCTCGAGCGGCTCGTTGACTTCGGCTACGACCAGGACGAGCTCATGATCAGCGGGGGGCGGGGCTGATGAACCAGTCGCAGCTCGTCCTGCTGATCGTCGGCGCCGCCGTCGGCGCGCTTATCATCCTGGTGTCCTTCACGGTCGACTTCACGCCGCGGATGACCAAGCCGATCCGATCCAAGAAGGACGCCAAGCCGCTGCTCACCCGCCAGCAGATGCTGTGGGGTGCCGCCGGTCTCAGCCTCGGCATCATCCTGTTCATCATCAGCGGATGGTTGCTGCTGCTGTTCATCTGGCCGATCGCCGGGATCTTCCTCCCAGACCTGCTCAGCAAGGGCGACGGCCCGCAGCGCATCGCCCGCCTCGACGCCCTGGAGACCTGGACGCGCAGCCTCGCCGGCCTCATCTTCGGATCCAGCATCGGCCTCGAGCAAACCCTCACCGCGTCCCTGCAGTCCGCCCCCGATGAGATCAAACCGCAGGTCACCGCGCTCGTCGCCCGCCTCAACGCCCGCTGGCCCACTCGCGACGCGCTCGAGGCATTCGCCGCCGACTTCGATGACCCGACCGCAGACCTCATCGTCATGCACCTGCTGCTGAAGGAGCGCGCCTCCGGGCCCGGCCTCGCCACCGCGCTCGAGGACCTCGCCGAGATCATCTTCGAAGAGGTGCGGGTGCGTCGCTCGATCGAGACCGACCGCGCCAAGCCGCGCACCCAGATCCGCATCGTCACGATCGCGCTGCTCGTCATCCTCGCCGGCCTGCCGTTCTTCGGCTCCTACACCGCCGCCTACGCGAGCTTCCTCGGCCAGGCACTCCTCGCGTTCTGGCTGGCCCTGTTCGCCGGGCTCCTGTACTGGATGCGGTCGATCTCCAAGGGCCGCTCCGCGCCCCGCCTGCTCGTCGCACCCACCATCACGGAAGGAGCTGCAGCATGACCCCGCTCATCGCGATCGTGCTCGGCATCGGGCTCGGCCTCGGAGTCGTGATGGTCCTCACCGCATTCCTCCCGGCCCGCCCGCAGCTCGCCGCCGCGCTCACCCGCATCAACGACACCACCGCGGAGAAAGAGATCGCCCCGGCCGACACATCGCTGCAGCACCGTGTCGGCGGCTGGCTCGACCGGAACATCCCGCAGCGCTCCTGGCTCAAGGTCCCCGAGTCCGACCTGCGCCTGATCGGCATGAGCACCGAGAAGTACTGGTACGACAAGCTGCTCCTCGCCGTCACCGGGTTCATGGCCTTCCCGCTACTCGGACTCCTCAGCCAAGCGTTCGGGGTGATCCCGTTCTTCATCCCCGCGCTGCTCGGCATCCCCGTCGGCATCGCCCTCGCGATGAGCGTCGACAGCGACGTGAAGAAGAAGGCAGCCGAAGCGCGCGCCGAGTTCGCCCGCGCCGTCGCCGTCTACCTCGAGCTCGTCGCCGCCGAACGCAAGCGCGGCGCCACCGCCGCCCGCGCACTCGAGACCGCCGCGAACGTCGGCAAGTCGTGGGTGTTCGTGCGGATCCGCCAGGAACTCAACCGAGCCCGGTACGCCGGCGTCGCCCCCTGGGACGCCCTGCACAACCTCTCTGTCGAGATCGACATCCCCGACCTCGACGACGTCGCCAAGATCGTTCGCCTCTCCGGGGAGGATGGCGCCTCAATATATGAGACACTACGAGCTAGGGGGAAGACACTGCGCCACAAGCTTCTCTCTGAGGAGCATGAGAAGGCCAACAGTGATTCTGAGCGGATGCAGGTCCCGCTCGCGATGAGCCTCTTCGTCTACGTGGGGATCATCATCACTCCGCTGATGATTCGACTCCTCGCCCCCTGACCCACAACTTCACATCCACCAATCCACCGGTCACCACGACCACACGAAAGGAACGCGCACCATGACCGAACTGCTCACCGCGCTTGTCGCCCCGGTCAAGGCCGGCGTCGACAAGGTCAACGCCACCGTCGACAAGGGCCTCGAAACCGCCGAGAAGGTCTTCTTGACCGTCGGCGCCATCATCATCGCCGGCGGCGTCATCACCGCCATCGGCGTCTACGTCAACAACCAGATGGCCCTCCTGCCGTCCAACTGAATGCCTGCGATGACCCACATCCGCGCTCGCCTCCAGAGCCTTCTCGCCCAGCGTGGTGCGAGCGGGCCCGAAGGCGAGCGCGGATTCGAGTCGGCCGAGTGGGTCATCGTCGTACCCCTGATCCTGGTGATCGTGTTCTCGTTCATCCAGGGCGGTCTCTGGTATCACTCCACGGACCTCGTCGAGAACGCGGCCGCCAACGCGGCCAACGCCGCAGGCCTGTACGGGGCGTCGTCGAATGACGGCGTCTCCGCGGGGGAGGCCACCGCCACACAGAGCGGGTCCACGCTGTCCGACGTGCACGTGAGCGTCACCCGCACCCAGACCGAGGTGACCGCAACCGTCACCGCCCGGTTCCCGTCGCTCGTCCCCGGGATGAGCAACCTCGTCACGAAGACGGTGACGGGGCCCGTCGAGAGGTGGGTGCCGTGAACATCATCCGCCGTGCCCTCCGCCGGATCCACGATGACCAGCGGGGCAATATCGCCGCCGAGGTCGTGATCTGGGCGCCGATCCTCGTGCTGCTCATCGCACTGCTCATCGTCGCCGGCCGCACCATCCACGCGGACAACGCCACCCAGAACGCGGCCCTGTCCGCAGCGCGCAACGCGTCGCTGTCCCGGGATGCGCAGACCGCTCAGGACAACGCCGAAGCCGCCGCCCGCCGCGCCATGGCGAACGCCGGTACCCCGTGCCTGCAGCTGGAGGTCGTCATCGACACCAGCGGCCTGAACGCCCCCATCGGAACCACCGGCATCGTCAGCGCACGCGTCACCTGCACCGTGAACCTTGCCGACGTCACCGTCCCGGGGATCCCCGGCACCCGCCAGATGACCAGCACCGAGACATCACCCGTCGACGCATATAGGGCCAGGTGACCACCATGAACCTCATCCGACGCATGATCCGCCGCTTCCACGACGACGAGCGAGGATCGATCACGCCCGCACTCATCGTCCTCGTCCCAGCGCTCGTCCTCGTCATCGGACTCGTCGTCGACGGCGGCGGCAAGGTCCAGGAGAACAACCGCGCGCAGGCGATCGCATCCGGCGCCAGCCGCGCCGCAGCGAACTCGCTCGGCTCCCAGGTCATCAGCAACGGCACCCTCACCCTCAACACCTTCGGTGCCCGCCGCACCGCCGAGGACTACATCGCCGCGGCAGGCATGCGCGGCAACGTCGACGTCGTCGGCGACCGCATCATCGTTACGGTGAACACGGAGTACGACACGAAAATCGTCTCCGTCGTCGGCATCACGACCATCCCGGTCCACGCCACCGCCACCGCCCAGATCATCACGCAGTAGGAGCACTCCCATGACTCTCAAGCGCACCGCCACCGCTCTCGTCGCGATCGCAGCAGGCATCGCTCTCTTGGCCGGCTGCTCGCCCACCAGCGGGGCTCAGCCGACCAAGAGCTCCTCGCCGGCCCCGACGTCGACCAGCGCAGGCCCCGTGGATCCGCCCAAGAGCGAGGACGAGGCCGTCAAGGCCGCCGAGAAGGCATTGACGGAGTGGTTCGTCGTGCGTGGCGAGGTCAACGCCGGCGGCGGAAAGGACACGGCCCGCCTTGAGAAGGTCGCCACGGGTAACGCGCTGACCATCAGCCAGAACGACGCGAAGCACGTCGCGACAGGGCCCATCCTCAACGCTGACCAGAAGAACATCGACGGACCCGCCAAGACCGAGGGTGCGATCAAGTACGAGCCGATCTCGGCGTATGGACAGGCCTACGAAGGCGTTGAGAACGGTCTGGTGACGGTGAATGCCTGCCAGGACGCCAGCGGATACAAGGTGTTCGCCAGCGACGGCTCTCCGGCGATGACTCCGCCAAGCCTTCGAAACAAGTTGGACTACCAGGTCGTCTACGACGCCAAGGCCAAGGCCTGGCTCGTCTTCGACTCGGTGAGTCTCAACCAGACCTGCTGAGGCTGAGAAAGGGGGGATCCGATGCTGCGACGACTGGTTCTGGGTGCTGCCATGGTGGTAGCCCTGATCTGCGGTGCGCTCGCAGGAGCGACTGCGGCTGCGGCCGCAGGAGGCACCTGGTGCGACGTCAACACCAACCAGTGCTGGATCGTGATCGATGCTCCTCCGAGCGACCCTGACCCAAGCCCAGATGAGAACGGCTGGACCGCCGGCGCTTCTTCGTGCATGCTGCAGACCACAGCTGAGCGCGCTCGGGGGCTCGACCCTGGCACCGTCCGGATCCTCAACCCGGATTCGCCCTTCACTCGCTGGTACATCATCACGGACTGCGGTAACGGGACGATGTACTGGTCGAATGACCGCCAGTGCTACATCTCGATGGTCGACGGCGCATGGCCTGCCCGCCCTGCGGGGATGTCGCAGGAGGCTGGCTACTACGTGTGTAATGTGCCGGTGGAGGCGCCGTCCGGCGGTCGTCAGACGTTCTTCTGGTCCGAGACTGTTCCCCCCGGACTGACCGTGCTCACGCCGAGCGCTGCGGCGAAGAAGCTCATTGAGACCTTCCAGATTCGCGGCATCGACATCGGCATGGCGCCGGATGTGAACCCTGCCTGGGGCCACCGCCGCTCGTACGTCGGCGTGCCCGTCTGGCTCTGGGTCGACAACCCGCAGCCCCTCACGTGGGGTCCGTACACCGAGACTGCGACGCTCGGCGGGCAGACGATCACTGCGACCGCTCAGGTCACCTCGGTGCGCTGGGACATGGGCGATGGCGGATCCCGCGTCTGCGGCAACATCGGCACCCCGTACTCGAGCGGCTTCGGTCTCTCGGACTCGCCTACCTGCGGTTACCGGTACACGACGACGTCGAAGGCCAACGCGGGCGACCGGTTCACGGTGACGGCAACGAGCCAGTGGTCGGTGACCTGGACGTCCACCCGCGGCGCCACCGGCGTCATCAACCTCACGGCAGCGAGCAACACGCAGCTGCAGGTGAACGAGCTGCAGACGGTCAACGTGACCCCGAACGGGCAGCCAATTCCATGATCGATGTCCGCGAACGGCGCTTCCCAGGGCTTATCTCCTGTGAGCGCATGTGCGCGGTCGATTGGAGGACCTCATGACGCGGATCATCCGAGGGCTCGGAGCCCTGGTTCTGGCGGCGGTGCTGCTCGTCGCGCCGCCGATGCTGCTGATCAAACTCGCCGGCAACCCGATCCCGTCGTGGGATCGTCTGGTGCAGGCGCTCACGACGATCGACTACGGCGGCGAGTTCCTGATCGGGACCGTGCTGCCGCTGATCGGGTGGATCGCGTACGCGATCTTCGTGATCGGCTTCCTCGCTGAGATCCCGAACCAGATCCGCGCGGTCACCGCGGTCCGCAGCGGTCGTGCACGGCCAGAGCGGGCGCGCGCTGGTCTGCGCATGCCTGGCCAGAAGTACTCCGGTGCGCTGATCGCCGCGGTGCTGATGATCTTCGTCCCGACGGCGGGCGCGTTCGCGGCAACCCCGGCCGACGTCGGCGCGACGTCGATCAGCGCGTCGGTGACCAGCACCCAGGCGGCGCCGGGCGCGCAGGCTGCGGCTGCGGAGACGCCGTCGACGTCGACGTACACCGTGCAGGAAGGCGACTCGTTCTGGTCGATCGCGGAGGCCCACCTCGGTGATGGGAATCGCTGGGGAGAGATCCGGGACCTGAACGTGGACCGGGCGCAGCCTGGCGGGTACACGGTGGGGGAGCGGGACGGGATCGACCCGGGAATGGTGCTTGGGCTGCCTGGCGCGCCTGCAGCGGTCGCCAGCGACCTGCACGTGGTGCAGCCTGGGGAGACGCTGTCGTCGATCTCGCAGGAGACGACCGGCAGTCCCGACAACTACGAGGCGATCTTCGACGCGTCGACGTCGATCGAGCAGCCTGGGGGAGCGCACCTCACCGACCCGGACGTGATCCTGCCCGGCTGGACCGTGGCGACCCCCGGTGCATCGGCCGCTGCGCCGGCGCCCGCATCCGTCGCGCCCGCTCCGGCACCGGAGGCTGCTCCGGCACCGGAGGCTGCTCCTGCACCGGAGGCTGCTCCTGCACCGGAGGCTGCTCCTGCACCGGAGGCTGCTCCTGCACCGGAGGCCGCGCCGGCACCGGCCGAGGCACCCAAGGCAGAGGCGGCGCCGACTGGCACCGGTCTCGGGTACGTCACCTCCGACCCGAAGACGCCCGCGGCCGCGGAGACCGGCGCGCCCGCCACGGCCCACCACGATGGGGCCAAGGCCGAGGTCTCCCCGGTGTCGGACTTCGTCGCCGACTGGGGCGTCGCCGGCGGCATGGGCGGAATCCTCACTGCAGGGCTGCTCACGGTCCTCGGATGGAAGCTGCGCCAGCAGCGCCGCACTCGCAAGGCCGGTGAGCAGATCCCGCTGCTGACGGAGGACCCCACGTCCGCTGAGGCCGGGATGCGCGCCGTGGAAGCCCCGCATGACATGCAGGCCGTGGATCAGGCGCTGCGGCTCCTGGCCGTCTGGGCGCAGGACACCCACTCGCCGCTCCCGCCCCTGTACGCGCTGCAGCTCTCCGAAGACGCGATCCAGCTGTTCCTCGAATCGCCGATGACGCTGCCGGCACCGTTCGTGGCCACGCTCGAGGACGAGATGGTCTGGGAGATCGCCTACGAGGACATCACGGATCTGCCGCGGGTCCCGTCGGCGCCGTACCCGGCGCTGGTGACCCTCGGCCGCGACGTGAACGACGTGCAGATGCTCGTCGACCTCGAGCGGCTGGGCTCCCTCAACCTGCAGGGCCCGGACGATCTGCGCACCGCGGTGCTGCGCTCGATCGCGCTCGACCTCGCGACGTCGCAGTGGGGTACCTCGCTGCAGGTCACGCTGGTCGGGTTCGGGCAGGAGATGCCCGACGCGATCGGCCAGTCCCGCCTCCGGTACGTCGACGACACCGACACGCTGCTGCGCAACCTGCGCGGGCAGGCGGAGTCCGCGGCGGCCGCCCTCAAGAAGCTCGGGTACGCGTCGGTCGAGGAGGCCCGCACCTCGGATCCGCTGGCGGAGTCCTGGACGCCGGAGATCGTCGTGCTCGGCAAGACGCCCGCTCCGGCGGTCGCCGACGAGATCAACGAGCTCGTCACGCGGATCCCGCGCGTCGGTGTCGCGGCGATCGCCACCGGCCACCGCGCCGGCGGGTGGAACCTCGAGCTGCTCCGTGCTGACGTCGCCGTCGATGGCGCGGACGAGCCCGCGGTCATCGCCGAGCTGGAGATCCCCGACTCCGATGGGGCTGTGCTCGAGCTCGCCCCGCAGATGATCACCGACGAGTTTTATACCGCGGTGCTCGCCCGCCTCGAGATCGCCAACCGTGAAGACGGGGTGCCGTACTACGACGCATCACCCGAGGTCGAGCTCGACGAGATCGCGGCGGCCGAGACTGCCCTGGTCCCCGAGCTCACGCTCGTCGGCGCCGGGCACGGAGACATCGCACACGTCGCCGCACCTGCGCACGCAGCACCGGTGGCCCCTGAAGCCCTCGCGGTCGACGACGAGCAGCCCGCCGCGGCCGCCGACGTCGACGACGAGACCGAGACCGAAGCCGTGGCCGTCGTCCACCCCCCGGAGGCGGCCACGGTGGAGGACACCACCGAGACCGTCGACGAGCCGGAGCCCGCTGCCGTGACCGAGGTCACGGCGGACGCCGCCGCGGCCGAGGCTGAGGAGTTCGTGGCTCCGGTCGTCGACCTGCACGTGCCGCGCGTGCAGGTCCTCGGCCCCGTCGAGGTCCTCAACCCTCAGGGCACCACCCCGACCACCGAAGCCGGCATCAAACAGTGGAACAGCCAGGTGCTGCGTGCGACGGAGCTGTGCGCGTACATCGCGCTGCACCGCGGCGCCCGCACCGAGCAGGTCCACGCCGCCATGTGGGGCAAGGACTCCGACCCGGTCAAGGGCACGGACACCCGCAACAGGATGAAGAACAACCTGAAGCGTTGGCTCGGCAACGACTCCCAGGGCGTCCCGTACGTGCCGGACGCGCTTGGCGGCGTCTACGACCTCCACCCCGCGATCACCACCGACTGGGACGACTTCCAGGCGCTCGTCGGAGACGACCCCTCGGCCGCGCCGACCGGTGCGCTCGTCCGCGCGCTCCGCCTCGTCAAAGGCACACCGTTCTCCGGCGTCAAGCCGAAGTATTACGGCTGGATCGATGAGCCCGTCAGTCTGAAGCAGACGATGATCACCGCGATCGCCGATGCGGCGCACGAGCTCGCGGGCCGTGCGCTCCGCGAGGGTAACGTGCGCGATGCGCGCCTCGCCGGCGACGTCGGCCGCGCCGTCGAGCCCGAGAACGAGCGGCACTGGCGCAACGCCCTGCGCGCCGAGCATCTGGCCGGCGACGTCGCCGCGATCGACCGGCTCGTCGTGCAGCTCGACCAGCAGCTCGCAGGCATGGACCCCGACCACTCCGAGCGGGAACCGGAGACCGACGAGCTCATCGAGCAGATCCGCACCCGCCGGGCGCAGGCCAGCTGATGACCATCACCAGCGAGCCTCCCGTCCAGACCGGCCTGGCCTGGACCGAGACCACCTCACGCCTCCACACGCACTCCTCTGCGCAGGCGGACGCGTGGCGTGCGATCGGCCTCGACGTCGTCACCATCACCGACACGGGCGAGCTGCTCGCCGCGCTGGAAGATCCGAGGATCGTGTGGGCATGACCACCAGCACAGCCCAGGAACGCCCCAGGACGGCTCTCAGCCGCCTCGGAACACCCTGGCTGTGCCTCGCAGCGCTCCTGGGCGGGTTCGTGGCCGCAGCGGCGCTCACAGGGCTCCTGCCGGCGGATCTGCGGATCCCGGTAGGGGAGTGGGGCGCCCTGGCAGTGTTCCTCGCCGGTGCGATCCCCCTCGCGGTCGTCGACGCGCGCACTACCCGCCTCCCGAACCGTGGCACGTACCCGCTCGCCATGGCCGCGTGCGGGTACTGGGTCGGCATCGCGCTGACCACGGGCACCTGGTCCAAGCTCATCCAGGCGATCGCGTGTGCCGTGGTCATCTTCCTGATCGCGTTCGTGATCGGGATGATCGGCACCCTCGCGCTCGGCGACATCAAGCTCATGCTCTCGATCGGGCTCCTCACCGGCTGGATCAGCTGGCTCCTGCCCGTCTACGCGCTCGTCGCCGCCTACATCCTGGCCGTGCCCCACGCCCTCGCCCTCATCGCGCGCAAGCGCAAGACCGGCACCTCCACCGTGCTGCCGTTCGGCCCCTACCTCGTCACCGCCACCACCGCCGTCGTCATCGCGGCGATCGCGGCGACACACTGACCACCAAGGGCCCGTCATGTCGCTCCCCACCTCAACCACCGAGGCCCTCGCACTGATCGAGGAGTCGTTCCGCTCTGAGCACGAAATCTGGAAGCACGAGATCCATCTCGACGCCGTGAGCATCGACGAGGCGCGGATCCGTGAGACCGCACACGTCTGGTGGGTGCCGCTGGGGGCGAACACGAAATGGCAGCCGGACTACCGGGGCGATGAGTCGTTCATCGTCGTCACCCGTGACGGCAGCAGCAATGGCCTGTACCTCACCGGCAAGCCGCTCTGGTGGGACGACCCTGCACCGCGGCCATCGCTCGCCGCGCGCCTGAGCCGGCTCATCCGGCGCCAGGGCTAGAGCCCGCTCGCTGTTGCGGCACTGCTCCGCGGACCTCCACACACTCCTGTCTTGAGCCGGTCGCCGTGATCATGGTCTGCGGACGTTCCACACGCACGCGGGCCGGTGATCAGCGCATCTCGTAGCGTGTTTCCTTCTCCACAATCGCTATGCGGCGACCGCGGTCGGGCGGGTTCGCGGTTCACGGAGCGCTGCCGGCAGGACTGCCGGTCTTACGTGCTCTCCACGCGCGTTTTGAGTCTCCACAGGTCCTGCGGCGACGAGGAGGAGGTTGACGGCGGCGTTGTAGTCGCGGTCGAGATGGGCGCTGCAGGCCGGGCACTCCCAGACCCGGATGTGCAGCGGCTTGGCGCCGTCGACGTGCCCGCATTGTGAGCAGGTCCTCGTTGACGGGTAGGTCCGATCCGCGACATGGATGGTGCGACCGTACGTGACGGCCTTCTCCTGCAGGAGCTGCAGGAAGATGCCCCAGCTGGCGTCGTGGATCGACTTCGCGAGCCTGCCGCGTGCCATACCTGTGATCGACAGCTGCTCCACGCTGATCGCTTGGTTCTCGCGGATCAGTCGTGCAGCGAGTTGCTGGGCATGGTCGCGCCGCTGATTCGCGACGGTTCGGTGGATGCGTGCGACTCGGACGGCTGCCTTGCGGTGCCGGCCGGATCGCTTCTGGGTGCGGGAGAGCGCGCGCTGTGCGCGTGCGAGCTTCCGCTGAGCCGCCCGATACTTCTTCGGGGCGGAGATCTTCTCACGGGTGCCGTCGCTGTAGACGATGGTTGCAAAGTCGGTGAGGCCGAGGTCGACGCCGGCGGTGCGATCGATCTTGGGGAGCGGCGCGGGCTGGTCGACGTCGACGACGAAAGAGGCCCAGTAGCGGCCTGTGGCGTCCTGGATGATCGTGACCGACGAGGGCGCCGCGGGGAGTGGCCGGTGCCAGCGAACCGAGACCCAGCCGATCCTGGAGAGATAGAGGCGGCCTCCCTGTTCGCCGGTGTTCTCCCAGCCGCCGCGAATCTTGAAGTTGAGGCGTGTAAGGCGGAACGACTGGGTTGCCGCGCGCTTCTTCCGGCGCGGCGGCCCGACCCGCCGCCCTTTGCGGTTGCCGCGCAGTGAGGCGAAGAAGTTCTTGTAGGCAAGGCCGGCGTCAGCGACAGCTTCCTGCAGTGCGGTGTTGGAGACCTCGGAGAGCCAGGAGCGGGCGGAGGTGTTCTTGGCGGCGGTGAGGATCAGCTTGCGGGCGTCGTAGACGCTGATGGTGCCCTTGCCGCCGGCTTTGCGGTGCTCGTCCTGGAGGCGCAGGTAGTCGTTGTGGACGACGCGGCAGCATCCGAAAGTGCGGGCCATCATCCCGCGCGCACGCTCGCCCGGAATGATCCGGTACTTGTAGCGGCGCTTCATGCCGGCCAGGTTCTCACGCCCGTCGGACATTGCCTCGGACGCGCCGGCGTGTTCAGCGCTCCGTGTAGGGCTCGCTGAGACGGAACTGGGCGTAGGGCGTGCCACGGTGGCGTTCAGCGATCGCGACGCCGCGGCGCATGTACTCGGCGTCGTCGATCGCGCCGCGCGCGTGGTCGACGAGGTTCTCGACGTCGTCGCGGTTGGGGATCCAGCCCTCGTGCCAGGACGATGCGAGGGCCAGGACGACGGCTCGGCGGTTGGTGTCGTCGAGCTGCTCGAACAGCTCCGGCCAGCGGGTCTCGATGTCGAACGGCTCGCTCATGCTCGTACCCTACGCCGGCGGGGATCCTACGATCGGAGCATGCCCGATGGTGAGCAGCCGGGCACAGCGGAGGGGGAGACGTGGAGGATCCGGGGAGCGAGAAGGTCTGGCGCACCGATCAGATCGAGCCGACGTACGTGATCGATGATCCGCTCCGGCCGAGTGAGAGCGTCCACGGGTGGCGCCTCGGTGGGAAGTACTCGCTCGAGGAGAAATACCTCCCGCCCCTCGTCGCCTGGTGCGAATTCGTGCCGCCCCGCTACAGCGGCGGCCGCCCGATGCTGGCGACATTCCACCTCTACGAGTTCAGCACCTTCGGTGGTGAACTCCAGGCCTGGAAGATCCTCGAGCCCGCTGCGGATGGCCAGGTGCTGACCGAGCAGGTCGACCGCAATCACCGCCACCTGTACTTCGACCGCGCTGAGTACATGGCACTCGGAGATAATGCAGCTCCGCTGAGCGATCTGGTGGCCGCCGCCCAAGCGCGCGCCGAGGAGCGCGATGCCGCGTACCAGCGTCAACGCGATCAGGATCCGTACATCGGGATGCTCGAGGAGGTCTCGGATGTGCTGTGGGCGCGTTCGGAGCCTGCCGAGCGCGACGAGGGCCGGCGCGAGCTGCGGGAGATGTTCGACCGGCTGCCGCGCGACGTCCTCACCGAGCTCGCGGTGCGCCTGGCGTACGACTACTTCGAAGCCGAGGACCGGCTCCAGACCCTGCAGGCGAAGCTCGAGGAAGCTGACTGACCCGGGGTTCGAGCAGATCCGTGAGTTCCTAACGGATGTCAAGCGGCTTTGGGGCTCGTAGTGTGGGTGGTGGCGGGCTGGGATGTTGAAGCGCTGAGCGACTTCTGTGACTCCTGGCTCGCCGCTTGTCTGCGGCGGTCGCGCATGCGGTTGTGGCGGGCGTTGTCGGCGTGGCGGGCATCGATCCAGTAGCGCTCTTTCACGATCGCTCGGCCTTCGGTCTCGGTGATCGGAGTGCCGTCGACATCGCGAAGCGCGTAGGGCTGGCCGGCACGCATGCAGCTCGCGATGCGGGTGATCAGCAGTGTCGCGAGGTGACAGATCGCCGAGTCATGGTGGCGGTCTCCGGTCATGAGGCGCTGGTATTTCGCGGCGATCTGCGGGTCGATCTTGCGTGCCTGGTCCGCTGCGGCGCAGAGCATTTCGCGTAGCAGCGGGTCGCCGGCCTTCGTGATCGAGGACTCGACCTTGCTGACACCGGACTGGCTGACTTTCGGGACCAGGCCGGTGTAGGCGCGGATCGCGGCGAGGGAAGTGAACCGTTGCGGGTCGCCGATCCGGCCGGCGATGACCGCGCTGATCACTGCCCCGACACCGGGCGCGGATGCGACGATCCCGTCCGGGTCGGCGTCGGCATAGAGGTTCGCGATCCGCTCGTCGATCTGCTTGATCTGTCGGTTCAGGAACAACGCCTGCTCCGCCTCGTGGCCGATGTCCTCGGCGAGTTCGCCGAACTCCATCCCCGTCGGGCCCCAGAGCTCCAGCGTCTCTCGCGCCGCTGTCACCAGGGCCGTCGCGTGGGAGTCTCGCCAGGCGCCGCGCGAGCGAGCGATCAGGAACCGGGCCAGACGCGCCTGACCGAACCGGATCACCGCGTGCGGGTCAGCGTAGCGAGCGAGGAACTCGAGGGCAGCGATCCCGTAGTTCGAGCCGAGGACGTCATACCAGGCCGGGCCGAGGAGTTCGACGAGCGCGTCGAGGCGGGCGTAGACCGCGGTGCGACGCTTGACCATCGTGGAACGCTGCTTCACCAGGCGCCGCAACGGATCCGCCGGCCCTTGCCCGGAGTACTCCCGCAACCCTTCCGGATGCAGCAACGGCAGCCGTGCCAGCAACTCGGAATCGATGCGGTCGTTCTTCGTGTGCTTGGAGTAGTACTTCCGCAAGTCAGCGGACTGCGTCGTCGGGACCATCACGACCCGCGCACCGCGGCGCCGGAACCATTCCGCGACCACGATCCACGCGTTCCGTGTCGGCTCCAGCACCACCGTCAACTCAGCCGGATCGGCGAGCGCGAGATCCGTCCAGAGCTGGTCGAGATCGTCCGGGTGGGTGAAGAACTTCCGGCCCCGCCAACGGGTGGCCCCGTCTTCCACGAACGACGCGACATGCGCCGCCCGCACCGCGATATCGATACCCAGCGTGAACGCCATCGTCGTGCTCCTTCCCAGCTCGTTCCTGTTCACCAGGCGGCTGGAGATCGCGGCCACGGCCCAGACATTCTCTAAGCAGGAATCCGACCCCACACAGGCCCGGTTCCAAGTTCCCAAACAAGGACACCGCTCGACCAGTCACCGGGCCCGCGAACGACCAATCACTACGTCAGAGATCACCACGTGTCCCGGTCGGAAGCTCGGCCCGCCCGCGAACCCATACCAAGGCTAAATGTCGGCGGCCCCAGTTAGATTCCCCGCATGGCCGACGTGAGACTGCAAGCGCGCAAGCATGACTCGGAGCTGCGCTCGTTCCGGCGCCGCCTGTTCGCTGCCGAGTCGGACTCGACCGCGTGGGTGGGCTCGGGGGACGTCTCGCAGATGGCTCAGTTGCTGCGCTTCGGGCCCGTGAAATCGGTGACCGATCGTCACGCTGAGCTCACCGTGGTCGCGGACACCGTCGACCAGGCCGTGATGCTCGAGGACCCGGACCAGCACGGGCTCATCCTCACGCTCTCCGTCGCCGCGCACCATCGCATGATCCACTCCCGACTCCCCGTCGATCTCGGGGAAGCCGCTGCGTGGATGGTCGAGATCCTGGGCGCAGATTGGGCAGGCCACGCCTACTCCGCCGGCGCGCTCAGCACGACCGGTGGCAGCGGCCGACTCACGACGCAGTTCTTCTACATCTTCATCGGTCCGGACGGGAAGCCTCACCAGGTGCCGGCCGCCTTCAGCGTTCCCGTCCGACCGCTCCGCGACGTCGCATAGGCCATGGGCATGCGACGTGTCGGCGCCGGTCGGTGAATACCTTGGGGTGCTCAGGCGGCGCGCACGGAGATCAGCTGGAACCCGTCCGGCGTGCTCGCTCGGATCTCGTCGAGGGTGGCGCCCGTGACCTCTTGAAGACCGTCGCGGCGGGCGATCGTCGCCTCGCAGGTGAGGATCGTGTCCTTCTTCGACATCGCGACCGGTGCGGTCACGATCTCCCACCCGTCCGGGGTCTGCGCCTGAACCAGCTCCTGGATCTCGTCGAGCTCCTCGCCCTGCACCGTGATCGTGCGGGTCTCCCGGGGACGAATGGTTCCGATCAGCATCTCGTCAGCCTAGAACGTGGGACGGACGTCGTTCGTGACCGCCAGTATGAGTGGTTTTTTTACTGGATTTAGCGATGGGATTATTAGTGGGATTATTGTTGTTGTTAACGATGAAGCACTCGATCTGAATGGGGATGTGAGATGACGACGATTGAGACGACCCAGCTGCGGGCGTACAACGAGGCGATCCGTCACGACGTGCCGTCCCTGGTGGACGAACTGCGCTCGATGCTGGGCGCCAAGCTCGTGGCCTACATCGCCGGCGTCGGGGAAACCCGGGCCGTCCGCGAGTGGGCGGACGGGATCCGCAAGCCCTCTCCCGGCACCGCCCAGACGCTCCGCCTCGCCTACCGGATCGCGCGCTTGATCGAACAGAGTGAAGGCGCCGGCGTGGTCCCCTCCTGGTTCCAGGGCATGAACCCGCAGCTCGGCGACAAGTCGCCCGCCAGGGTGCTCCACGAGAACCGCACCGAGCAAGGCCACCTGGCCATCCTCAACGCCGCGAACGCATTCGTCGGCGCCTGATCGGCCATGCCGGAGATCTCCGTCGTCCACGCGGCCGGCGTGCCTGTCTGGCGCGTCGGCCGCGCCCCCGATCCGTGGGCCTGGATCGACCGCCGCTATGCCGGCGACCAGCGGTGGGATGACCCAGACGGGCTGTTCCGCACCATCTACGTCGCCGACTCTCTCTTCGCGTGTTTCGTCGAGATCCTCGCTCATCTGCGCCCTGACCGCCCGGCGGGACAGGATCTGCTCGACGGCATCGTGGAGGACCCTGAAGACGCGGCCGAGTACCCGTCTCCTCCGGCAGGGGAGGTCGACCCGCTCTGGATTCAGGGGAAGATGCGCGCCCGGGCGATACTCGACGGACCCTATGCCGACGTGCGCGCCTCGAGCACCATCGCTGCGCTGCGCCCGGAGTTCCTGGCGCTGGCGCTCTCGCTCGGCTTCGAGGACTTCGACGCGGCTGCGATCAAGAGCGCCTTCCCGAGGGAACTCACCCAACAGCTCGCCGCCCACCTCTACACCCAGCTCACGGACGACGGGACTGCGCTGGTCGACGGGGTGCGGTTCGCGTCTCGGCACGGCGACGAGCTGATCATGTGGGCGCTGTTCGAGCGGCCCGGTGATGACCCATCCAGTCGGCATCTGACGGACACGACCAGCGAGCTCGTCTCACTCGACGACCCTGCTCTGCTTGAGGCCATGGCGCTCCACGGCCTCCATCTGGCCGAACTGGCAGGCTGATCCGCCGGAGACTAGTTCCTGCGTGATTTGGTGGCGATCTGCAGGGCGGTTTCGGTCATGCCGTAGAGCGCCCCGAGTGCACGCCAGGTGCGGAGCTTCCGGTCACGGACTGCGGCGACGAGGGCGTTGCGGCGGTCCTTGATCGCCTCGAGTTCTGCGATTGCCCGTCGGTGCGCAGCGGCGTTCGCGTCGAGCTCGGCGAGCAGCTCCTCGGGGTCCTCGGGGATCGGGTCGGGACTGGTGCTCATCGGGATGCACCAAGCTCGTCGGTGGCGGTGTTGGCGGCCTTGCTGCCGTGGATGAGCTCGAGCGTGCGCAGCCGGCCGAGCGCGTTGTTGAACCCGCCGCCTGAGGCCTCGTACCCCGTGCGCTCGGCGATCTCCGCGTTGGACAGGGATGCCGGCCAGGCGTCGACGAGTACGGCGAGGATGCTGCGTTCGGCCTTGCCGAGGGCCCCCATCCAGTGATCGACGAGCGCCTGGCCCTGGGGGAGCGGTTCGAAGTCGCCAAGGTCCTCGATCCCGGGCTGGGTGATCTCGATGCGGTCGCGGCCGCCGATGATCCGCCCGCTCGAGCGGAGCTTGCTGAGCGCGTTGTTGAACCCTCCGCCCTTGCCGCTGTACCCGGACTGTAGCGCGATCTGCCGGTGGGTGCGGGGACCGTAGGTAGCGAGGACGGCGAGGATGGCGCGGTCCGCTTTGCCGAGCGTGCTCAAGGTGCTGGTCGACGTCGACCGCGCGGCGGGCTGCGCCGCCGGCACGGCGACGACCGGGGCCTGCGGGGCGACCACGGGAGCGAGTGTCTTCGGCCGAGGCGCCGGGCGCGAGGAGGAACCCGGCGTGGTCCTCGGCGGGAGTTCGGATCCGATCGCCGTGATGGTCTCCTTGAGGGCGGCGACCAGGTCGCCGAGGTCAGTCAGCTGCTGCGCTGCGAGAGCAACGCGCTGCCGATCGTCATCACCGAGCACGGGAACGGGGACCTCGACGGGAACCTCCTTGACGACCTCCTGCACCTGCGGGGTGGGGCGCTTGGCAGCCTGGAGCTGCACCTCGAGCTCGGCGATGCGCTTGCGCAGCTGGCGGGGATCCTCGGCCGCGGCGCGTTCGACGGTCTGAGCGAGCGCGGCCGCGAGCTCGTCGAGGTCGATCTTCGCGCGGGCCTGCGGTGTCGCGGTACTGACCGCGCCGAACTTCGGGGTGGCGGAGGAGTCGAAGGTGCGCCGTGGTGAGACCTTGACCTTCTTCAGGATCCCGAGCCATGACGGGGACCAGACCCACGCGGTACCCGTGGGCAGGCTTGCGAGCGAACTCTTGACGTCGCGGGCCTCGGTTTCGTCGGCGTGGAGGCGGATCCACTCGTCGATCGCTGCGACGTCGCGCGGTCCGGTGAAGCCGTGCGCGATGAGCACCTCGACCTGGGTCAGCACGTCCTTGTTGAGGACGGCCGGGCGCTGGGTGACGAGCATGCACCCGAGGCCTCGAGCGCGGCCGCGGCGGACGAAGTCCTCCATGGCGCCGAGGAGGCGGGCGCCGTCGGCGTAGGGCTTCTGGGGGGCGAGCTCGTCGGCCTCGTCGAACACGAACAAGAACGGCTGCCTATTGCGGTGGTAGACCTCGACGAGGAACTCGGTGAGGAAGCGGCGAGCCGCACCCTTGGAGAGTTCTGAGGTGTCAATGACGGCGGAGATGCGGCGGTCGACGATTAGCTGGGCAAGGATCTTGCCGGAGCTCTCCTCGAGGGGAAGGTCGCCGTGTCGGCCGCCAAAGACGACGATGGGCAGGCCCGGGCCCTTGCCAGTCTTGCTGGAGCGCAGACCCCACCACACGCCGACGGTGTCGATGACGCAAACCGGCGCGCCGGCGCGCACGACGTTCTCGACGATGACCGCAGCGGTATGGGTCTTGCCCTTGCCGCGGCGGCCGAGCACGGCGATCGCCTCAGTGACGACGTCGATCGGCAGCTGCAGGTCGGCGGCGAGCTTGACCATTGCGGTGCTCATGAACGTGCCTCCAAAAACACAAATAGCTTTCCTAACCGCATTGTCTACCCGCGGGACCTCGCGATGGGGGAGTAGGTTCCCGACACCGGCTATTCATTTTTGAATAGCAGCTGTAGACTGGGATCGGAATGAGGTGACATCCGATGAAGATCAACAAGGCCGAGGCGCTTGTCGACCTGCAGTGGCTGCAGAAGCGGAAGGCGCTGTCGGAGCACGACCTGTCCGTTCGACTGCTCACGCTCAACCTCAGCGGCATCTCGCAGACAGAGCTCGCCAAGACGATTCACATCAGCCAGCCGCAGGTGTCGCGGATGATCCGTGACGCCCAGACGTACATCACCTGGCCCGAGACCCCGAAGGTCGCCGCAACGGCGATGGAGCTGGTGCGCCGTGCGGAGCGTGGCGAGATCGAGCACGACCAGCTCGTCGAGCTGCTCAAGGGGTGGGAGTACGAGCCGAGCGACAAGGCGCAGGATCTGCTCGACATCCGGGTCGAGGTCGCCAACAGCCTCGACGCCGTGGACGTGGCACTCGACAACGGGCTCATCACCGAGGACGAGTACTACGACATCATGGACGCCGCTGCGTGACGCCCGAGGAGAAGCACGCTCACCTCGAGGCGCTGCGCGCCTTAACCGCGCCTGGCGGGCCGATCGACACGGAAGCTCCCACGGCGACCCACCGGCAGCCGCAGAACGTGACCGTCGGTGCGAAGACAGGACGCCTGGTCCTGACCCGCGCCCGCCTGCGGCTGCATGGCGAGATCCTCACGGAGTACTTCGACGAGAAGCCTGATGTGCTGCGCGACCACAAGGCCGTCATCACTTCCGGCCCTCCCGGCGCCGGGAAGAGCTCGGCGCGGCAGGAGCGGATCCCGAAGAGCGAAGAGCACCTGTGGCGCTTCATCGACGCCGATGAGTTCAAGAAGCGGCTCGTCACCCGGATGCAGCAGACCGGTGAGTACGCCGCGATGATCCCCGCCGAGGTCCGTGAGCGTATCGCGGCCGGCGAGCAGTTCGCCCCGGGCGAGTTCGCATCGCTCGTGCATGAGGAGTCCTCGATGCTCGCCGCCCGCGCCCGCCGGCAGGCGCTGGACCGGGGCGAGCGGGTGGTGTTCGACGGGGTGAACGGCTCGGCCGACAAGCTCCGCGCTCAGATCGAGCAGCTCGCCGGCAGCGGGTACTCGTCGGTGGAGATCATCACGGTCGACGGGCCGAAGACGGTGTCGCGCGCCCGCGTCGAGTACCGGTGGAACGAGGCCTTCGAGCGGCACCTCGCCGGGGACCCGGAGGCGGGCCACGATGCCCGCTACGTGCCCGAGCACATCACCGACGCCCTGTACGGCGACGACGAGGGGTACTCAAGCTGTGCGCGCGCGGTCGCGAAGATCACCCGGAAGGACACGATCCCTGGGATGACCGTGAGTGCGACCCTGCACTACGTCGACCGAGCGGATGGGGCCCCCGAGATCTGGCGCCGGTATGAGCAGCAGGAAGACGGCCGGTTCACCGTGACCAGGTATCGGCAGATCGACGATGAGCGACCTAACCGGCACGCGCCCTCAGCTGCGGGCGGCGGCGATGATGGCGGGGGAGCAGGCGACGTCATCGTCCCCGGGTACACGAAGAGCGACGGCACGGAGGTTGGGCCACACACCCGGAGACGCCCCTCGCGCTGACCCGGCTCCGGGTTCCCCTGGGGACGTCTTCGATCGCGCGTACAATTATCGGATTCTCGTTCGATAGTTGAGAGGTCGTGCGAGCATGCATATAGAACGCCTGTACCCCGCCGCTTTGGTGAACCCCGAGGTGCTGGTTCAGCAGCTCACTATGGCGGTCCCTGCCGGCTACCCGAACCCCGGCCAGGATTTCGCGACGGATCCACTGAGCATCGTGGATCTGCTCGTCCCCAACCCGAAGACCACGTTCTTCGCGCGGGTCGCCGGCTACTCCATGACCGGCGCCGGGATCGAGCCGGGCGACATCGCGATCGCGGACCGGTCCCTCGAGGCACGCGACGGCGACATCGTCGTCGCGGTGCTCGACGGGATGCTCACCATCAAGCGGCTCGTGCGCCAGCGGGGAACCTGGGCGCTGAAGGCCGAGAACCCGGAGTACCCGGACGTGGTCGTCGACGAGCTCTCCGAGCTGGTCATCTGGTCAGCCATCCCCGCGTCTGTCCGACTGCACAGGCCGCTGCGTTGATAGCCCACATTGACGTCAACTCCGCGTACGTATCTTTCGAACGTGTGTTCGATCCTAGGCTAGAGAATGTGCCTGCGATTGTGCTATCTAATAACGATGGAATGATCGTAGCAGCGTCCTCGGAGGCGAAAGCGTTAGGACTCGATCTGGGGCGGCCGTGGCATGAGCTGAAGCCCCTGGCGGCGAAGCTCAACCTGCGGGCGCTGAGCTCGAACTACGAGCTCTATACCGACATGTCCGACCGGTTCCATTCGATCCTGGAGTCGTTCAGCCCGGGGCACCAGTGGTACAGCGTCGATGAAGGATTCTGTGAGGTCAGCCGCCGGATTTCCGACGACATGGAGGCGCTCACGGCACTGGGACGGACCATGAAGGACACCATCCGGAAACTGATCGGCGTGCCCGTCTGTGTGGGCATCGGGCGGACCCGGACAGAAGCGAAGCTCGCGAACCGGACCGCGAAGAAGATCGGCGTGTTCGACGGCGTGTGCGTGTGGCCGGCGACCAGGCCAGAGTGGCGTCAGCAGCTGATGTCGCGGCTGCCGGTGTCAGAGGTATGGGGTATCGCATCGAGGCTCGAGCGCCGGTTGGGCGCGATCGGGATCACGACGATCGCGGACCTCGCGGCCGCGGATCCGGTCGAGATCCGTAAGGCGTTCAACGTCGTCGTCATGCGGACTGCCTTGGAACTCAGGGGGGTGGCCTGCATCCCGGCCGAGGAGGACCGGACCGGCCGCAAGGAGCAGCTGATCATCAGCCGATCGTTCGGGGAGAAGATCACCACTCGGGAGGGGATGCGGCAGGTGCTGAGCGTGTACGCGCAGCAGGCGTCGACCCGGCTCACCAAGCACCATCAGGTGGCGAAGCTGCTGACGGTGTTCGCCGGCACGAGCCACTACACGGAGCAGGTCCGGTATCCGAGCCAGGTCGTGAAGCTGCCGTTCCCGACGGCGGATCCGGTCGAGCTCACCCGCGCCGCGCACCGACTGCTCCCGCAGATCGAGGAAGGCGTGCGGTGGGCGCGCGCGGGGATCATGCTCACCGACCTACGCCCGGCCGAGGTGATCCAGCCATTGGAGATGTTCCGGCACCCGCACGAGGATGCCGGTATCTCGACACTCATCGACCAGGTGCAGAAGAAAGCCGGGCACGACATGCTCGGCCTCGGCTGGGGTGGGATGCGCCCGGGCCCGTCCTGGCAGATGCACCGCGGCATGCTCTCCAAGCGGGCGACCACGCACTGGGACGAGCTCGTCACGGTCCACGCCAGCTGAACGCGATCGCCGTGGTGGCGAGGAACGCCGGGGCCGGGTGAGGATGAGAGCGTGAGCAGCTCCTCGATCGACTATGACCGCCTCGCCGAGAGGGTGCGCAGCGCCGGCAGCCTCGTGCTGATGGATGGGGAGTTGCCGGCGCCGGTCGACGAGTTCCGCCGGCAGCTGCGCCGCGCCGGCCGCGCTGCAGGGATCCGGATCCTTACCTCGCACCGCGGCGGCAGCTTCGTCGCCTGGGATCCGCAGTACGTGGTCCCCGCGGAGACGCTGCGGGCCGCCGTCGACGCGCTCGACACCCTGCCATCGACCCAGCCGACCTGCCCAGTGGATCAGACCGTGATGCGGGACCAGCCCGGCGGGTGGATCTGCGGTCAGTGCGGGCACGAGATCCGCGCACCCGAGCTCACACGACCGATGCCGGAGTTCACCGGTCCCGCGTTCAAGGGCAGCTGACCGGCGCCAATTCGCCAACGGGCTGTTGGCGAATTGTGCAACGTCCCGTTGCCCCTTTGGGGAGGCGGGGATACGCCATTTGTCCAGCGGCCTGCTGACCTACACTTCGACCTTCGGCTGTCCGCGAGCACCTTCAGTGGGGGCTTATCTCCTGTAGAGCCATCCGGCACGACAGGAAGGACCCCCACCATGGCCACCAGCACGGCTCCGCTCCGGAGCTCACTCGACCACCTGACCCCGCACCGGGTGGAGGACCTGGGTGCCGTCGACGATCTCGGTCGGCTGTTCACGTTCCGGCTTCCGCTGCTTGCGGAAGCGATCAACGAGATCGGTTCCCGGCCCACGGTCGGGCAGCTGCTCGGGCAGGGCAGCACGTTCGACCATCTGCAGATCATCGGTCCGCGCTCGAGCACGCGGGACATGCTGACGACGGCGGTGGGGCATCTGCTCCATCGTCGGGCAGAGGTGGAGATGCCTTGGCAGGGAGGCAACGGGTTGCTCAGTCCGAACGCGGTGCTGTGCTCGCTGAACGACGTGGTCACGATCATGCTGCGCCGTGAGCAGAACCTCGTCGACGAGCGTGACGCGACGTTCCCGCCCGTGGTCCTGGTCGTGGACCGCTATGACGAGGTGCTGCACGCAGCCTCGGGGGAGGCGCGGGAACGCGCGGCGATCGTGCACGGGGTGGGGGAGATCCTCCGTGGCGGGCCTGCCGTCGACGTGCATCTGGTGATCACCGCGGCCGCGGCCGTCGACGACCCGCGATTCACCACCGCGCGCACCGAGCTGTTCGCCTTCTGAACCACGCGCCGAGGCTCAGATCGTCGCGCCCTCTTGATTTATTTAACCTAACGCTTATACAGTGTCGGCATCGGATCACATCGAATCCACCGATGCGACCGGGACCTGTCCGCGAACGACCAATCCGGGGGCTTATCCCCTGTAGGCGGGCAAACGATCCGCTGAGAGGACAAGAGGAAATGAGCACCACGAGCGAGCAGTACCGGGCCTTCACTCAGCCGGTACCGGACGAGGGCAGCACGGGGGAGTGGAAGCCGACCCGCACGCCGCACTGCATGGTCGTCGGCACCGAACGCGTTGACCGGGATCACGCGATCGCGAAGATCATCGCGGACCTGCGTCACGCGAACTGGCGGGTGCTGCACGCGGACAGCACGGCCGAGATCGTCGAGCAGGTCCAAATCGCGCACGACCTGATGACCCAGAGGTACGCGCGGATGCAGGAGACCTCGCCGGCGGCTTGTGACGATGACTGCCCGGTGGTCCTGGTGATCGACGAGTACTCGGAGCTCGTCGCCGCGCAGCGCAGCGTGCCCGACGACTACGACCATGAGAGCCTCCTGTGGCGGATCAGCGACATCCTCCACCTCGGCCGCTCCGCACGCGTGCACCTCCTGCTCGGATCCGGGCCGTCGCTGTTCGAGCACGTCCTGCCGTCGATGGCCGACGGCATCGTCTACGCGAACGTCACCGCTCCAGCGCCCATCGGAGTCAGCTGGTGATCGTCGCTCGCTGCCGTGTCGCTGCGGACACGACGCCGGTCTGCAACACGTCCTTCGGCCTCACGGCCCTGACATCCGTGCGCTGAGCGCCCTTCTGAGAGGACCACCATGGTCACCTACCACAGCCGAGTCCCCGCCCTCGAGCAGCCGAAGCCAGATCCAATCCCGCGCAACAGGTTCCTGGGTTTCACCGCCGGACGTATCGACACCGATGGGTTCCTCATCGGCTGGGATCGCGGCTCGATCCGACTCCTCGTGTTCCAGCCCGGAACCACCTCGGCAGAACGGCTCAAGGTCGCCGTCTACTCCTGGCTGGCGCACCACACCGCGAACTTCATGGTTGCCACGATGATCGCCTGGATCCTGCTGTTCCGCCCCCTGAATGCCCTCCCCGTGGACCTGGTCTCGAGACTGATGATCATCGGAGCCGCAGGGATCGGCCTGGTGCTCGCACTGACCGGAATCGCCTGGGCGTTCGCCCGACGGACCCTCGCGACCTCACATGGCATCGTCTGCAGGGCCCGAACTTTCAGGCTGTCCGAGCCGCGAGGCGGGCGCATCTACGAGACCAAGATTGTGGCTGGCGACAAGGAACTGTTCGAGGAGTACTCCGCCCAGCTCCGCTCCCTCGAGGCCCGCGAGCTCAGCCCGATGGACCACGAGCGGGAGTGGGCGCAGATCTACAACGACCTCGAGGCAATCACCGCCAGCGCCACCGCACCGAAGGACGCTGCAGCATGATCGATCGAATCCTCGGACTGCTCGGCAAGCTCACGCTCCTCGGCATCGCCTACTACGCGGTGAGCAACGGGTTCCTCACCGTCTTCGCCGCGGATCCGGCCAGCTGGCTGAAGCTGCTCATCGTGTGCCTGGTGGGCCTGACTTTCGGATCCTTCATCGTTCGATCGCTCCGCCGCGAGCCTCGAGTCCCCACCGGCAGCACGGGCACGGTCGGCGCCGCCATCCGGGCTGCGACAAGAGAAGAGCTCCGAGCCGAGGAGGAGAGCCGCCCACGGCGCGCACGCCATGAGGCCGGGCACGCCGTCGTCGCCATTCAGGTCGGCAGGCAGCATGTCCGCGCGAACGTGCACGTGGCCCGGGGCATGGGCGGCCGCGTCTCCTACGAGCACCCGGCGAACGAACGCCTCGTCGACGTCGAGTACTCGGAGATCATGATCGCCCTGGCGGGCCAGGTCCTCGATCTCGCCGATGGGCACCACGACTTCGGTGCGAAGGGCGACATCGGCGCGGCCGCCGAGAGTGCGCTCACGATCGTCTCGGCCGGGGAGCACCCGTCCGCCTATCGAGGCCCGCTCGCCATCGATGCTCTGGTCCGCCAGGCACGCGTCGACGTCGAACGTCTCCTCGTCGACCAGGCGGCTGCCGTTGACCGCGTCACCGCGGCGCTCCTGCAGCAGAACGCCCTCGAGGTCGACGAGTTGCTCCATCTCGTACGCCCCGACATCGCGGCCGCGTCGGCGGAGCGGCAAGGAACCGGCGCGACCGCACGAAAGGACCTCCGGTCATGACGACCACCACGATCGATCTGCTCGACGCCTGGACGCCGACGATGCACCCGCACCTCGCCGTCATCGGCACCCCGCGTTCGCGCGCGGCCGCGACGGAGCGGATCCTGGACCGCTACATCGGAGATCTCGACGGGCAGGCGGTGATCGCCCGCGACAAGGGTCAGCCGTTCCCGCATCGGGCGGAGTCGTTCGAGACGATCGCGAATCAGCCTGAGCAGATCATCCGCCTCCTCGAGCAAGCACTGCAGTCCCTCACCCGCAGGTACAAGGTCCTCGAGGAGGACCCGACGGTTCGGTTCCGCCCCTATGTTGTCGTCCTGGACGGGTTTGAAGCTCTCGACGAGGCTGTCGGGCGCGACCGGACAGGCCGTTTCCACGACTACATCGGCGACATCTTCTCCCTCGGGCGTGCGGTCTCCGTGCATGTGCTCATCACGGCACTCGAACCGCAGCTCGCGTTCTCCATGCCTCGTCACGGGGTCTCGCACGTCGTCGTCGACGGGCTCGACGCACGCGGCGCAGTGATCCTCGGCCATCACATCGATCAGCACCCGCCTACCCCTCACGGCTCCGCTTGGTTCTTCGCACCCAGCGCCGCGCCCAAGGTCGTCTCGATCGATGCGGAGGCCCGCTGATGGCCACGGGGACCCTGCACGCGGTCGTGCAGAACAGGTCCGCGTGCGGGCGCAGTTCCGGCGCCCTCGCCAGCAAAGACGCCGAGGTGAACTGCGAGGACTGCCGGGCCGCGCAGCGCGCCGACGCAGCCGCAGGACTTGCCATGGCACGCACGATCGCGATCGCAAGCTAATGCCCGACCCTCAGCCGATGTTCACGATCCCGGGCACCTGCTTCACTCCCGCCAGCACCTGGGCCGTGGCTTGCAACGACTGCGGACTCCGCGTCCGCGGGTTCCAGGAGTTCGAAGGATCCGGCGCCGACGGCCTCGCCTACTTCCGTGAGCTCCTCGCCGAGATCGGCTGGGTCAGCGACCCACCCGCCAACAGCGATCTGTGCCCTACATGCGCCGGCCCCCACACCGCGGCTACGATCAGGCACGCGTCCGCGGCCCTCGCCGGCGCGATCCAGGAGTAGCGAGGAGCGCCGAGACGTGAGCAACCGCGCGGTCGAATGGCGCCCCAGCGTCGACGACGCGCAGGAATGCTGGGACGTCGGCGTGCAGCCCCTCGTCGACGCCTACGGTCCCGCCGCCGCGCACCTGGTGCACGCCATCGTGTTCGCGCACCGAGACCGCTTCCCCGCGCCGGTGTTCATCACCGCGTCCGCGCGCGCCGGCGGATCCGACTTACTGCAGGTCGTCAGCGAGCTCACCGGCGACTGGCCGATCCTGCACCGCAAGACCACCACACTCCCTGCACTCCGCCGCGCGGCGACCCGAGGGGTCCCGCTGCTCGTCGAAGACGCCGCACGTGCCGGCGTCGGCGAGTCCAGCATGTTCCAGCAGATCCACGACGAGTTCCTCGACGCAGGCACACCACTGGAGGAGCCGAGCATCCTCGTCGCGACCGGATCCCGCCGCATCGCCGAGCCAATCCGTCGAGACATCCTCCACATCCCCCTACCCACCCCCGGCGCCGGCCGAACCCTCCGAGCTGCGGCGACTTCAACGACGGCCGTCAGCGCCCGCCGGGTCGTGCAGACCTACCTGCAGCAGAACGCACCCCGCCGCGCCCTCCCCGCCGGCGCGCGCCGCCACCTGGCGATCGCAACGGCTGCGGCGGAGCCGATGGGGGTGCGGTGCGATGCGGCGCTCGAGGTCGGCGCCGCGCTCACGACGGCTCTCGAGCTCGCCCCGCTGCGGATCGTTCACGAGCCGGCGGTGGAGGCTCTCCGCGTCGCAGTGCAGGAGGCGCTTGCCGCTGGCGTCGGTGCCGGGCGGCTGCGAGATGGGTCGTTGTACGCGGTGCCGGACGTTGTGCTGCCGCGTGTCCGCGTGCTCGCGGCGGATCCGTCGATCACGGCGTCCGACGTCGTCACCGCGGTCGATCGCGCGCGGCTCCGTGCCACCGGGACCGCGAAAAGATCAGAGCAGGGCAACACGGTGCCCACGAGGACCGATTCGGGCCTTCGGAGGGCATGGCGGCTCCGCTCGACGCTCATCGGCTGACACACCGACACGCCGCCCGGGGCGGTGATCTCACTGCTTCTCCGACGCCTCACCGGGCGCTCTCACGCACGATCCAGAGCCGTCCGCTGCAGGATTTCTGGGATCCGTTGCGACCCATTTGTTACGGGTTTAACGACACTGTGACGGCTCCGATTTCTGCGCCGTGACGGCTTCACGGCGGCTCGATGTCACGGGCTTAGCCTTGTCTCTATTGGGATCCGGAGCCGTGTGACGGCGTGACGGCTTCTGACAGCACACTGTTAACGTGAGCGCATGCGCGCGCGAGGATCAAAGCCGTCACGGGGATCGATCTCGAACTTTTCTTGGTTCCGGTGTCCGCGAAGGGTCGGACGCGATGCTTATGGTCTGTATGCGGATTTTCACACCTTGCGCGCCCGCCTCTTCGAATCAGATTCCGATTCGTGTTACAACTGAGGCATGTCTGAGCAGGAGTCTTCCGAGCAGCCCAAGAAGGGCGGCCGCAAGCGTCGCGGCGACCGGAGAACCAAGACTGTGCGATACCCGACGGCATGGCACGAGCACCTCGAGCAGCGTGCACGCGAAGCCGGCCTGGGGGATGACCTCGGCAGCTACATCACCATGGCTCTCGCCGAGCACGAGCAGCTCCCTGTGCCTGACTACATCAGCCACGAGATTGAAGTGGCACGACTCAAGCAGGAAGCTGCTGAGCGCCGCCGTCAGGCCGCTGAACACCGAAGCGCAGAGGAGATCACCTTCCCCAAGAGCGCATAGAAAAAGTAAGACCCTCGAGGAATTGGCGTTCCGCGAGGGCCTTCAGAGGGTCACAGCCTTTTGGCGAAGGCTGATCAAGTTGGTTCGAGTCGAGTTTTGAACCGTTCCGTATTGGAGTTGCAGCATGATTGTAGCACTCGTATTGCGCGTGTCTAGTGTGCGCATGCAGGGCGTCGTCGCTGCCCCTCTCGGACTGACCGAGGGGGGAGGGCGAACACGTGTCTCTTGACGCACCCGCACCCATCCCCTTCGTGACATCGCTCGACCGCGTCTGGGACGCTCTCGAAAGCCACGGTTACCGCCCGCAGAAGCGCGGGAACTCTTTCAAGGCGCTCTGCCCGATCCACGAGGACGGGAAGCCGTCACTGCATGTGACCTACGACCGGTCCGACGGCAAGACGATGCTGTGGTGCTTCGGGTGCCGCGCTCACTACGCCGACATCGCCGCGGCGATCGGGCTCACGGTCGGGGATCTCTTCGACGCCCCCCTGCCAGAGGGGTACCGGCGCAAGTCGTCGGACGCGCCGCGGCCGAAGCGCCCGACCCTGCCGCCCCGCCTGACGAGGGATGAGGCCCGCCCGAAGGCGCCGGATCTGTCCGACGCCGACTGGAAAGAGGTGCGGGTCTACTCGTACGTCGACGAGGCCGGCACCGAGATGCAGCGCGTCTCCCGGTTCGAGACCGAGCTGGACGGCAAGCGACACAAGGAGTTCCGGCAGGCCTACCGGGGCACCAAGGGGCAGTGGCTGAAGCGGCGCCCCGAGGACTTCGCCCCGCTGCTGTACAACCTGCCCGCCGTGGTGAAGGCCGCAGCCGCCGGCGGCGACGTCTGGCTCCTCGAGGGAGAGAAGGACGTCGACAACGCTGTCGACGAGGGCCTGGTGGCGACGACCAACGCCGGCGGTGCGAACACTTTCCCCGAGTCGCTCCTGCAGCGTCTGGTCGGTGCGCACGTTCACCTGGTCGTCGACAACGACCTGGCCGGGTACCAGCGTGCGGTCAGCATCACCGAGCAGCTGACCGACCTCGGCGTCGACGTGACCACCTACCTCCCGGCGCCGACCGAAGCGAAGGCCGACTTCACCGATCACCTCGACGCCGGCGGGACGATCGACACCCTCGTGAAGATCTCGGTTGACGACGCCCGGGCCCTGGTCGCCATGGCGGCGGCGGTCAAGCAGATCGAACGTGTCGAGGTCTGCCGGCGAGAGGCGTTCGCCAACCTCGAGCTCGACGAGAAGCAGCAGGCCCACGAGGTCTCCGAGAGTAACGCGGAGCTCTGGGCGCGGGAGTCTGCCGAGCGCCTCGACGTGATCGCCCGCACTGCACCCGCCGACACGGCCGACTACTCCGAGCGCGGTGCGGAAGCGATGGCCGAGTTCTACTCGATCCTCGACAAGGCCGCCCACATCTCGGCCGGGACGTTCACCATCGCTGGACTGCCGGTCCCCAGCCACGTCCTCGACGCACAGCTCGCAGAAGCGACGTCGCAGGCAGACACGACGACCCCGGCGGCTGCAGGCGACGACGAGGCCGAGGGCGCGGAGAAGAAGCCGTCCCGGGTCAAGTTCGGCGAGCCCGGTGAGGCCGCGCCAGCTGCCGGCGACGGATCCGGCGGCAACATCCCGCACATCCACTCCGACGAGGACGACGATGACGAGCGGGCACCGTTCATCATCCAGACGGAGTACGCGGTCGTGAACGGTCTCACCGTGCGGGTGCAGCGCGACGTCCTCAGCGACGGCACCGTGCGCAAGAAGTACTACCGGATCATGGGCGGCTGGGGCGAGGTCATCTCGGAGGCGGTCGAGGACGACGGCTCCGACTCCGAGGTCGCACGTCCGGCGCACACCATCACGGTCAAGTTCCACCGCCCTTTCCTCAGCTCCCGCGGCAGGGCCCTCCGCGACCCGGAGACCAAGCGGATCCTCAGCGAGGAAGCCATCGTGAAGTTCTCCGATGAGCAGGTGCGCGACGGATCCTGGGCGCGGGCGCTCCCGTGGCCGGACTTCCTCGAGTCCACGACTCGGAACGCCCTCACCAACGCGTGGAGCGCGATCTACCGGGCGAAGCCGACGATCAAGGCACGCAGCACCGTCTACACGAGCATCGGATGGCGTGACGGGGCGGACGGCCCGACGTTCGTGCACGCCAAGGGCGCGATCACCACCGAGGGGACTCGGAAGGTCGACGTCGACGTCGCAGCGCCCTACGAGGTGTGCCAGATGCCGGATCCGCTCGAGGACCCTGACGAGCTGCGTGCAGCGTGGCTTGAGGGCACGATCGCGCTGAAGGACTCGGGCTTGCTGCAGCGGGTGCTCGCGCCCCTGCTCGGGCACTCCTGGGGTGCGGTGCTGGCACCGAGCGACATGCTCATGCACCTCGCCGGCGGCCGCGCATCGTTCAAGTCCGCGCACGCCCGCGTCGCCTGCCAGTACTTCGCCCCACAGCTGCACTTCCGCGGTACGAAGGAGATGCTCTCCGGAGCGAACCAGGGCACCACGACGATCGGTCTAATTCGGGCACTCGGTGGGGCCTCGCACATCCCCGTCCTCGTCGACGACTTCGCCCCCGACGGTGATGCGAAGAAGGCGCAGAAGAAGCTGTCCGAGCTGGCCCGCACGGTCTTCAACGGCATCGGCCGCATCACCGGTAAGCAGCGCGGCGGGATCAGCGTCGACCGTCCGATCGAGGCGAGCATCATCACTACGGGTGAGCTGACCGCGACCGGTTCCGGCGACACCCGCATCGTGAACCTCCCGCTGGATCCGCGGTCGACCGACAACGGCCGTGCGCTGTTCGCCGAGCTCGAGTCCCGCAAGCAGCGCCACGCCCGCGGCCTGCTCGGCGCCACCCTGATCCAGTGGGTCTCCCGTCGACGTGCCGAGCTGCTCGCCGAGCTCGAGGAGAGCGACGACGACGCGGAAACCTCCAAGTTCAACAGCGAGGCGTTCTGGGAGAAGCAGCTCGCCTCGCTCCCGCACGACGCTGGTCTGCTGGGCCGCCTGATCAACGCCGCGGTGTCGCTGGACCGGGGAATCTCGCTCATGCTGCGGATGCTCCGCGACTACGAGGCGATCACCGACGTCGAGGCCCGCGAGTTCTACGCGTGGGCCCGTGAGGGCATCCACCAGGCGATCTGCCTGCAGGACTCGTCCGCCGGCGACCCGGCAGAGTCTCTGCTCAGCTACCTGCGCGAGGCGATAGCCTCCCGCAAGGTTTACATCTCAGAGGACGACGGCAACGCGCCCGTCGACGCTGCCTCCTACGGGTGGCTGGTGCAGGGTGTCGGCGAGTACCAGCAGGTTCGTCCCGCCAATGAGCGGATCGGCGTCATCAAGCGCACCGACCGAGGGGACCGGCTCTACCTGCTGCCGACCCAGTCGATCGCGACGGCGAACATGATGGCGGCACGGGCCGACGAGACGTTCAGCGAGACGCCCGTGTCCATCGGCTCAGCGCTCGTCGCGCACGGGTGGGTCACCCGCAACAACCGCGGCGAGGCCGCGACCCAGCGCCGCTTCGCAGGCCAGCAGGTGCGCGTCTGGGACATCCCGCTGTCGGTCTTCATCGACGACGGAAACCCTGGCGACGACGGCGACAATGAGCGCAACGCCCGGACCCCGGACGGTGGCCTGCCCCCAGGGCTGTTCGACATGCCGAAGACGGACCTGGACGAGCCGGGCACGCCGGATGCCCCGGCGGGTTCCGATGACGCGGGCGCGCCGCCGATCGGGGAGCCTCCGGTTGAGGAGCCGCCGTTCGAGGACCCGCAGGTCGAGGACCTTCCTCAGGTCGCGGAGACGCCGGCGCCCGCCGAGCAGCCCACGGCTGCCCCGGCAGCGGAGGCGGCCGTGGCGAAGTCGGCGCCGTTGCTGCAGCCGGGGTCGTTCCGGGCATCACTGGCGGTGCTGGATGTGGATGGTCTGTGGCTGCCCGACGGGGAGCGGATCGAGATCTCCGAGCCGATCGTGCACATCGGGCAGCTCGCGCAGCTCGCGTCGCACCTGCGCCTGGGCACCCAGATCAACAAGGGCGCGAACAAGCTCCGCAAGACTGAGCGTGGTCAGGTGTATGTGACCGAGGCGGCGGCGATCGAGATGGGGATCCCGTTCGACCAGCTGCCGCCGTCGGGGGCGTTCCAGTACCTGAAGAAGCTGCACGAGGCGACCCAGGACCACCCGTTCGTTGTGCGGGCCCGTGAAGCCGGATTCCAGGTCTCGGGGAAGGGCGCGATCGACCCGTCGCTGGAGTGCTGGCATGACGGGAACCGCGACCTGGGTGTGCTGGTGTCGTTCCTCACCGCACAGCACAGCAAGTTCCACACCTCGGTGCTCAGCGGGGAGCCGGCGCCCGCCGACATCGCGCGGCGGTTGCAGAAGTTCACCACGGCGCTGCAGTTCCCATACCGGAAAAACCCGTCCACGACGGGCCTGGACCTGATGTTCGCGCTGCACCCGAAGGACGACAAGGAGAAGCTGTTCTCGCCCATGCCATCCCCGCAGGTGGTGAGCGACACGAACTACCGTGAGGTCGACTTCGACTGGCAGCGCAAGCTGACCGAGGCGGAGCGGGAGCACAAGTGGGTGCACGCGTTCGACCGTGGTGGTTCCTACCTGGCCGCGGCCGCCGGCATCGACCTCCCGGTCGGCGCCGCGACCCATTACCCGGAGGGCGTCGCGTACAGCAACGCGACCCGCCTGCCGGGGTACTGGAAGATCACCACGCCGGAGGCCGGATCGTGGCTGATGCCGGACCCGATTGCGACCGCCGGTCGCGCCGGCGTCGCCACGGCGGGTCGGCAGATGTGGGTGACCACCCCAACGATGGAGCTCGCAGCGGAGCTGGAGATCGAGCTCGAGGTACACGAGGCGTACCTATGGCACGAGAAGCAGCGCCTGCTGGGCACCTGGCAGCAGCGAATGCGTGACGCCCGCGAGAGCCTGGACACCTTCGACCCTGACGACCAGGTCGCCCGCGACCTGCTCAAGAGCGTCTACGTCTCCGGGCTCGGGATCACGGCCTCGCACGACAACCGCTCCGGGATGATGGGCTACGCGCCGATCCGGTACGAGATGATCCAGGCGAAGTCCCGGGCGAACATCATCCGACGGATCCTGCAGATCGGACGCGACACCGATCGGTGGCCGGTCGCGATCGTCAAGGACGCGATCCTCTACACCTCGAACGAGGTCGACGCGGACAAGGCATGGCCCGGGAAGACGGAGCACTTCGGCCGAGGGCTCGGCCAGTACAAGTACGAAGGATCCGCCACCGTCGCCGAGCAGCTGGAGTTCTTCACCGGCACCGGCGCCTACACGGGCAAGAAGCAAATGCAGGAGCTGATCTGACATGGTCTCGTTCGAAGAAGCCGCCCGCACCTCCGGCCTGTCCGACGACGATCGGAGCGTCCAGAACAAGGCGCTGTCCGACGGCATCGGCGAGGTGTTCACGACGATCGTCGGAAAGAGCACGGACGAGGTCACCGGGGAGGCGATGCAAAGCTCCCCGCGGGCCATGCTGCAGTACCTGTTCCCAAGCAAGGCCGGCAAGTACGGAGTCGACACCGAGGTCGTCGCGAAGAGGTTCGGCATCGCGCGCAGCACCGCACAGCGGTGGGTGCGCGAGGACCGGGTGCCCCGCGAGGAGCCCCTGAAGAAGCTGCGCACCCGCACCCGCCAGACCGTGACCACCAAGCGCGGCCGCGCGCAGATGGCCAAGCGCATCACCGCGGCCGCGCCCACCACCGTCCCGAAGCGGACGATCACCGTCCACGGGCTGCAGGGGCCGACGAACGACCCAACCGACCGGGACTACGTCCGGTGGGGGAACGCCTCCCACGACTTGACCGCCGAGCAGCAGGCAGCCTTGTACGACGCGTGGGCTGCCGGCGGCGACGAGGGCGCCCTCACCTACCTGACCGGGGTGTTCCAGTCCGAGTACGTCGACAACTGGCAGTTCCACGGCATCGACGGCATCAGCTGGAAGGACTCCACCCGTGACTGATCTCACCCGAACCGAGCGCTCGGCGATCGCCGCCGCTCCCGACACCAGCGAGAGGAGGTGAACATGGCTATCACGGTCTACACCAAGCCCTCCTGCGTGCAGTGCAACGCGACCTACCGCGCGCTCGACGCGAAGGGCATCGAGTACGAGGTCCGCGACGTCTCTGAGGACGTCGAAGCGCTCGAGCATGTGAAGTCGCTCGGGTATCTGCAGGCGCCCGTCGTCGTCACCGACGAGGACCACTGGTCGGGCTTCCGGCCCGATCGGATCGACGAGCTCGCTGCTCGCCTTGCATGATCCGCAGACAGAGGGGCGGCGCCAACCCGGAAGGGAGCGCCGCCCCTCTTCTCGTGCACCGCGGGGGAGCCGCGGGGTGTCGACGGTGCGGTCGCTACACTGGACGGGAAAGTATGCGTGATATTCATTTATGTTCCGGTGGCATCGAGAGGAGGAGCCCGGATGGCAGAACAGGACGTTGAGCTCGTCAGGTACGACTACATCGCCAAGGCGTTGCACCTGCGGGTGAAGTCGGTGAAGGTGTACGCCGCGACCAAGAGCGACAACCCGCGCAACCTCCTCTTCCCGAAGCCGCACGTCGTCGTCGGGGTGATCCCCTACTTCCGCCTCGAGGATGCGAACCGCTACATCGAGGAGATGCGTGCTGCGTTCGACGGCGAGCTCAAGCGCGGCCGCCCCGCGAACTCGTCACGGCCCGCCGACGACGAGGCCTGGCAGGACCTGAAGCCACGGATCTACCTGCTGTCCGAGCTGTCGACCGATGGCGACCTGGTGGGCTACGAGTACTTCGCTGAGGGGCTCGGCGTGAAGGTCACCACGATCCGCAATCGCACCCGCACGTCTGCCGGGTTCCCGGCGCCGGTCGCGCACGTTCCCGGCCGGGGCGAGCACCCGACTCCCCGGTTCTCCCGTCAGGACGCGGACGCGTTCATCCAGAGCCGGCGGGCGCCGAAGGCCGCCACCACTGCGCCGCGGCGCCGGACCAAGGCGACCAAGCCCGACGCCGGCTGATCGATGTCGGTCCCGGTGCGTACGATCCTGGCGAGCAGGGTGTGACGGCTTCCGGCGGGCCTGAGCCGTCACGGCGCGATCGCCGTGATTCCGCGGATCTACGGCGGGGCGTGACGGCGTGACGGGTTTCTCGTCTCCCACGCCCCACTCCTGCTACACTTCGTAAGTGTCAGGTTTATTAATCGGAGGAGTTGCCGTGGAATACGCGCCGCTGTGGTTCGAGGGTGAAGCGGCAAACCTCGAGCGCCTCCGTGAGATCTGGAGTGAGCGTCGGCTGAGCCTGGTCCTCGCCGCGGCGCTCGACAGCTACAACAAGCTCGGTAACGTCGACTCGATCGCCGCCGGCCGCCGCCTCGGCGTCTCGCAGCGCACCGTGCAGCGGTGGATCAACGAGGGGATACCCGAGCGCCGCCTGGCTGACGTCATCGCCGTTGTTCGACCCCCACAGGGGGCCTTCACGCAGGAGGCCAAGGACCTGAAGAACGATCGCAACGCCATCGCGATGATCACCTCCGCACCGGAGAACGCGAAGAGCCTGTGGGGGAGCCTCGGATGGCTGGACCCGCACGACCTCGCGATCGTGCAGCTGCGCGACGCCCCTGTGCGCCTGGTGCGCCTGGCGCGCAAGGAGAACGCGTCGGACGCGATCAAGCGGATCCGCCAGGGTAGGCCGCTCACCCCGGCCGCGAAGGACGGACTGTCCCGCCTTCGCGCCGGCGGCGACATCGTCGAGATCCTCACTTTCCGCACCCGCTTCCACGCCTCCGCGGCTCGCGGTGAGCTCCTCGAAGACGTCTACCCGTGGCGGATTCAGCTGCCCACGCAGAAGCTCGCTCGAGGAGCGGGCAAGGCATGGCTCGACGAGGCGCCAGTGAAGCCTCTGGAGTCGTATAGGCGCCGGCCGCGGAAGTTCAGCCGCGCCACCAGCGAGCACTCGACCACCGCGATTGAGTACCCCTGACGCGGATGTCCGCGAACAGCCCGGTCCCGGGCTTACCCCTTGTAGGAGCCTCTGGCTGTTCTCGGCTCCACCTGATACATTGTAAGTGTCAGGTTTAAGAATTGGGGTGTTTGGATGTCCAGAACCACCGTCGACCGCAAGACCGACTCGACCGTTTGGGTGCCCGAAGAGATGCGCGGCATCCACGACCTGTCGCTGCACCGCGTCTGGTGGCGACGACACTGGGTGCTCTGGTTCGACCAGCCGCTCCTGTTCGAGCGCCGCCGCCCGTGGTCGCATCACCGCAGCGCGCGCATCCTGCTGATGACCCTTGCGCTCGCGACGGCCGCGCTGTGGGCGCTCACGATCGTCTTCGCCTCGATCGGGTGGGGGATCCCCGCCGCGGGCGTGACTCTGGCGCTGGGCGGGTACGCCGCGGCCGTGACGATCGCCGAGGTGCGGTTCTGGGCGTGGTGGTCCCGCAACGACGACCGGGGGATCCTGGACGCGTTCCGTCGACCCGCGATCCTGCACGGCGATCTCACTGACTCCAAGAAGGCCGTGCGCGCGATCGGGAAGATCGGCAACCCTGAGGAACTCGCCGAAGAATACGTGTGCGAGAGCGGGCGCGGCCTGCGGGGGTGGCGGGCCTACGGCACAGGCGGGTGGGTGCGCGTCATCGACGTCGTCGACGTGCAGCCGCTGGTGCGCCTGTACCAGGCCCTCTCCGAGTGGCGTCAGCTGAACGAGGTATGGAGCGAGGAAGCAGCCTGGGAGGCGGAATTCAACGCGAAGCCGCAGCGGAAATCGCTGTTCAAGGTCCGCCGGCGGCAGATCTCGGCGAACCCGCTCGAGCGCTCGGCCGAGAAGGTCCTCGACGCGACCCGGGACGTCGACCGCGCCATGGAGACCGTCTCGACGACGGCACGTGACCAGCTGGCGCCCGCCAGCCCGCGCAAGGAACGTCGGCGCGACGGGTGGCACCCGGACTGGGAAGTCATCGGGTTCGCCGTCCCCATCGTGGCCCTCGGCCTTTCGGTGATCATCGCGATCGGGATCGTCCTGTTCAACACCGCCGCTGCGATACCCAGCGCTTCGGACGTCGCTCCGACGAGCTCGGCGTCGCAGACCCCTGCAGCGGCGGCATCCCATGCACCCACCTCGCAGCCGGCGCCGAAGCCGGAAGCAACCACACCGCAAGAGCCGGCCACGCATAACCCGAGCGAGTCTTCCTCGGATGATCGGCCCATCACGGACTCGCTCGACGCTGTCTACGCACCCTTCCTCGACCTCTTCAGCCGTTTCTGGTGGGTGATCCTGCTCTTCGGGCTCTTCCTCCTCGTCGGCAGCATCGGAATGAGGTGGTGAGCCTCATGGAACCGAGCCCCACGATGTCGGTGCGGATCCGCGTCGAGGAGAAATCCGGTGGCCTTCCGACGCTGTCCGTCCTCGACGCGGATGGCACCCTGATCGTCTCCGTCGCCGTCGACCGGGCGGATGCCGGTGCACTGGGAGGTCAGCTACTCTCGGCAGCTCACCACCCGCTGCAGCACCCCTACCTGGTCGCCGCCAGCCTCTTCTTCGATGTCGACGCCGGCGAGGAAACAGGTGACGGCGCCATCGCGCAAGAACCGGAGCTCGCAACCGCGGGAGAAGTGTCACCGTCGACGGTACTGATGCGCCGGCCCTCGGTGGAGGTACCAGACACGGCGCCGGCGACGATCGTATGGAGCAGCCACCTTCCCGTCGACGGGAAGCCGGAGTCGTGGCAGTTCGCCGCGTCAGCGCGCATGAACATGCGCAAGAACCAGGTGACCGAAGACGATGTCCTTCTCATCCTCGAGGACCCGACAACGGTCGCGCCTGCACAGCGCGGCACCGGCACCGCGTACACGAGGAAGGGCATCGGCGCGGTCGTCGCCGCCGACGCGAACCTGGTGATCGCCGTGTACCGGGAGGACCCGCCAGGCACCGCGCAGCGTCCCCACGGTGGGGGAGGGCGGCGCATGCCGAGCACGTTCCGTGAGCTGCGCCAGCAGCTCGAGGACCACGGGTTCGCAGTCACCCGCGGCGCGGGCGGGCACCCTCGCGTCGCGCACCCCTCGCTCGGCGCCGAGGAGATCATCATCTCCAGCACCCCCAGCGACCCACGCAGCTACAGAAACGCGATCGCCATGATCAAGCAGCGCACCGGCATCGACATCACCGCGGAGGCCTCCCGATGAGCACCACCTCGCTGATGGGCGGACCTGGAGTGCTGCCGAGATGATGGGTTCATCTCACGCGGTGAGTGGAGCCGCTGTCTGGATCGCCGTCACCGCGACCGCGTTGCCCGCGCTGCGCCTGTATCCGCTCTCCCCGACCGGGGTGCTCCTCGGCGCCTCGATCGCTGCAGGAGCGGCGCTGCTCGCCGATGCTGACCACCACAACGCCACCATCGCGCACTCCGTACCGATTCTCGGCCGAGCGGCCACTGGAACGCTCGAGCGGATCTCAGGCGGGCACCGGCACGGCATGCATTCCCTGCTCGCCGTCGCCGGCGTGATCGCCGCGACCATCGGCTTCGCCCTGATCCGCTGGACACCCACAGGGTGGGATCGCCCAGTTCAGATCGGATCCGCGATCGCCGTGATGGCTTGCGTCGCGTTCGGGACGAAGGTGCTGAACCTCGCCCGATCCTGGCCGAGCGCATGGTTCGCCGGCGCGCTCGCCGCGGTGCTTGTTGCCCTTGTCGCACCTGCGGAGTTCGCATGGCTGCCGATCTGCATCGGTGTCGGGTATGTCGTGCATCTCATCGGCGATGCCCTCACGATCGAAGGCGTCCCGCTCCTGTGGCCGTTCAACCCGCGACCGCCCGCCGTCATCGGGAAGACCCCGATCCTGAACGCGATGTGGAAGGACAACGGGTACTTCGCGGTGCCCGTCCTCGGGCATGCGGGATCCTGGCGTGAGTGGCTGCTCATGCTGCCGGTTGCTGGCTACGTGGTCTGGGGTGTCGGCGCGACGGCCTGGGGACTCGCTCTGCAGTTCATCCCGCAGCCGATCTTCTGAGCACACACATGTCCGCGAAAGGCAGTAGCGTGACCTCGGCGATCGGCAACACGTGAAGGGAATCTGATGACTGATCAGCAGGCACTCAACACCTGGGTCGACCAAACTTCCCAGGCGCTGGCTTGCGCTCGGTACGACCGATCTCCAGCTCGACGAAGAGGCCTGGCATGAAGCATTCGATGACGGGCTTACCCCTCAGGAAGGCGCGCAGCGGATTCTCTTTCAGCGATGGATCCGCGAGGAGACGCCCGAGAGTGTAGTAGATCAGATGCTCTCGCAGACCCTCAAGACCTACGGCCTCCCTGGGTAAAGAGCAGCCACACGCACTCCCACGGATCCCCGGCGCAGCTCATTGCGACCGGGGATCCGTTCTTGAGAGCCACGCGAACATCTTGCGTGTGGCGACCTCGGCGACTTCCGGACAGGAGAGGCAACGGG
>Ga0308158_10000314_pt1 | contig 93272 bp, 84 predicted proteins | sample PhyBR2_FD_201038 | JGI IMG/M metagenome (GOLD analysis project Ga0308158, IMG submission 201038) | Phyllosphere microbial communities from UC Gill Tract Community Farm, Albany, California, United States - DLSLB.R2 | ecosystem: Host-associated > Plants > Phyllosphere > Unclassified | place: USA... | reverse complement strand
GGTTTGAGACCCTTTCCCTCACGAATCAGAGCCAGAAACCGTGCGCCCTCAGGCGAATCCAAACGTCGATACATAGCCACAAGCCCCTAATACAGGCGTTGCTTCGACCGACAGAATCCGGGGGGCCTTATACGCTACAGCCCAATCATGCCCTCGGTTATGCCCGCTGCTCGACCAGCAGTCAGGATTTCACCGCCCAGCGTCATGCTCTCCATGCCTTGGGAGTTGACGACGAGATGGTCCACGTCGACCACGGATTTACCGGCGCTAAACGAGACCGGCCCGGTCTGGAAAAGGCCGTGGCTGCGTGCCGCAACGGCGACACCTCCGTTGTCACCAAACTTGACCGGTTGGCAAGGTCCCTGCCGGACGCAAGGGATATTGCTGACGAACTCACGCGCAAGGGCGTAATCCTCAACATCGGAGGCAGTATCTACGATCCCCATGGCCCGGTTGGAAAGCTGCTGTTCAACATCCTAGGCATGGTCGCGGAATTTGAATCCGCCCCTATTCGCGCCCGGACCCGTGAAGGCATGGCGGTGGCGAAGTCGAAGGGCAAGCTCCCGGGTCGACAGCCCAAGCTCTGCAAAGGGCAGGAGGCCCACCTCCTGAGCCTTCATCAGGGTGGAACACACGACAACGGAGATTCTGAACTCTTCGGCGTCGCTCGCTCCACCGTCTACCGGGCCATCCAGCGCGCTGAGCCGACCACGTGATCGCTTCCCGGCAGTGAACGCACTGCCGGGAGCCTTCGTGCAGAGGACTCTCGACCAAAGTGTGACGCCTCGTGCAGGGGACTTTGGACACTCTGATTTCCATACCCGTCTGCACAAGTTCAGTACTTTCAGGGCAGCGTGTGCAGACGACTTCGGAAAACGACGCCGGCACTTAGTGGCCCTGGAAGGCCTCGGCCAGCCACCAGGAACCGCCGTCGGAGGCGATCTTGGCATCGATGACCAGCGGCCGGTCCTGCGTCCCGGCTTCGTAAGCAGCTATCCACGGGCGAACAGCTTCGAGGTCAGCTACGGTCCGCACTGTCACCCCTTCCGCACCGAATCCCCGGGCAATCGCGGCAATGTCGGTGGCCGGGAACACGACGCTGGACAACTCGGCTTCGGAGTGCCCTGAAGCGAAATGGTGCACCTCGGCTCCGTACGCGGCGTCGTTGTACACAATGCACACAAGCGGCATCTTCAGTCTCGCCGCGGTCTCGAGTTCGCTGATACCCATGAGGAACCCGCCGTCTCCTGCACCCAGGACCGGCAGGCGGTGCGGCTGGGCCACGGCGGCGCCGATGGCCGTGTACAGGCCCAGTCCGATCGCTTGGAAAGCCTGCGTGAAGCAGAACCCGAACTCGTCCGGCACGGCAAGGTATTGGCTGGGGTAGCCCATGAAGTTGCCCGAATCCACGGCTACGATCCGCTCGGCAGGGAGCATCGAATCGAGTTCACGGGTGAGGACGCGCGGGTCGATGGAGGTCGCGGTGGACAGGTCTTCAGTGTCCACGTCCCGCCACCGTGAGCTCTGTTTGATCGCCAGGGCGTTGGCCTCTGTACGGTACTTCTCCACAGGCTCCGGCTGTGAAAGGGCCAGTACGGACAGGGCATCCCCGGCGGTCAGCGCCGAATCGCCCAGCACCCCCAGAGTGATGGGACGGTTGGCACCCAGGGCGGAGTCTTCGACGTCGACCTGGACCACCGTGGTGCCGGACGAAATGAGCCGCCCGTGCCGCATGGTCCACATGTTCAGTGCGCAGCCCCAGCCCACGATCAGGTCGGCGCCGCTGATGAACTCCGCCGTTGCGGGCGAAGAGAACCCGCCGGAAATGCCCAAGTTGTGCGCGTCGCCGTTGAACAGCCCGCTAGCCACCGCGGACGTCGCCACGAGGGCTCCGGCATGGCGCGCCAGCGCGAGGATTTCGTCCCTGGCGCCGCGCCCTCCGCGTCCGGCCACGAACACGGGTCGTTCAGCCGCGGAAATCAGTGCCACCAGTTGCTCAACGGCGCCAGCGTCGGGGCGCACCTTGGGCGGTTGAGGCACGACGGCGGCACCCACCTCGTCCGCTGCGGTGGCACTTTGGATGTCCAACGGCAAGCTCAGAACCACCGTGCGGCGCTCGTTCACAGCCGTCCGGAAAGCCCTGACCGTGTCAGCGACCGCCGTGGCCGGGGAGTGGATCCGCTCGGCTACAGCGCCGACGCTGCGGGCCAGGGCGTCCTGGTCGATCTTGAAGTTGGAGCGGATGGCTGCGGCCTGGGTGTCGGCGGTCAGAACGATCATGGGTGTCCGGCTTTTCGCGGCCTCCCCGATCCCGGTGATGGCGTTGCTCAGCCCGCAGCCTTGATGTGTGGTGACCACGCCCACCTTGCCCGACATCCGGGTGTAGGCGTCCGCCATGGTCGCCGCTCCACCCTCATGCCGGGCCGCGGTGAACGGGATGCCTTCGGCCATGAGCGTTCCGGTGACATCGAAGTTTCCGGAGCCCACCACCCCGAAAACGTGTCCGACACCGAGCTTCGCCAAGGTCCTGCCGACCAGCGCGGAAACCCGAACCTGCCCGCTCATGCCTTCTCCACCGCGTCTTTTTCAACCAGCGCATACACGCGGCTGGGGCTTCCGGTGCCACCAACGATCGGCAGGGGAGCAACCACCAGCGTGGCACCGGTGATAGGAAGCCGGTCCACATTCCGCAGCGACGTGACGCCGTACTTGTCCGCCCCGAGCAGGAACGAGTGGACCGGGAACATCGGATCGAGGGTACCGGCCTGGCCGGCGTCGATGCCCACGGTTTCCACGCCGAAACCGCTGATCGAGGCGTTTCCGGCGAGCCACTTGGCACCTGCAGCAGAGACCCCGGGAGTGTGGGGTCCGGCGTCGTCCGCGTTGACGAAAGCCGCAGCGTCAGCGCCGCGGGCCGCCCAACCGGTCCGGAAGATGACCCAGCAGTTCTCCGGGAACGCGCCGTGCTCTTCCTGCCATTGCTCAAAGTGCTCCGGTTCCAGGAGGAAATCAGGGTCCTGCGTCGCCTCGGCGGATTTGTCAATCACGACGATGGGACCTACCAGGCGGTGCGGTTCGATCTGGTCCACGGACTTGCCGTCCTTGCCGGTGATCCAGTGCACCGGTGCGTCCAGGTGTGTTCCTGCGTGCTCGCCCACCGTGACGTCGTTCCAGGCCCAGGCAGGTCCGGCGTCGTCGAAATTGCTCACCGGCGAGACGGAAAGCCCCACCGTGTTTGCGAAAGGCTGGGGCAGGTTCAAAATGGGCGTCTCGGAGCTGAGGGGAGTGGTGAGGTCGATGATCTCCACCGAACCATTCGAAAGGGCTGTAGTGAGCCCGGCCAGAACAGACATTGTTCTCCTATCGCTTACGTGGTTTCAGTGCTTCTTGGATACGGGGAAATCGTGACGGCGGTGCGGTCAGTTTCTGCGCCACCAAGTGTCCGGAGCCGCCCGAAAGTCCAGGACCGGGGTGGGTTGAAGCCCCGATATGCCAGAGACCTTGGATGGCCGTGCGGTGTCCGGCGGCCTCCGGGAAAGGCCGCCACAGAAGGTTCTGGAAGAGCTCAGCCGAGCCGCCGTAGGGATCCCCGTTGACGGCATTGGGATTGGCCAAGGCCAGGTCCGTCGGTGCCAGGATGTCGGAGGCGAGGACACTCGCACGCGTCCCAGGAGCAAACTGTTCCAACCTTGCCAGGACCCGCTCCAGGTAGCCGGCTTTAAGTTCGCCACTCCACCCCTTGCTGACGTCCAGTTCACCTGCGGCATCGCCCACAGGCGCGAACGGCACCTCCTGCAGCTGCAACCACAGCGTGGCCTTCCCCTCCGGTGCCCGCGACGGATCCAGCACGTATTGCTGCCCCACCACAACCGTTGGTTCGGCCGGCAGCAGTCCGGCCTCGGCCTGGGCGCAGGCAACTCCCGTGCTGTCCGAACCGTTGCTGAGGTGCACCAGCGGCACGGTGTTGAGCCGGGCATCGATCCACTCAACGGGCTTGTCCAAGGCCAAGTGGATCTGCATGGCTCCGCGGCCGTTCTGGTACTTTTCAGCGGCCCGGGCAGCCGCGGGCGGGGGCTCGCGAAGCAAAGACGTGTAAAGGGCCTGCGGGGAGACGTTGGCCAGCACGGTGTCGGCCGAAACACTGCCCTGTGACGTCCGGACACCCGTGACCGCTGTGCCTGAAACCAGGACCTCCTCGGCTTCGGCGCCGAGCATGATCCTGGCGCCGTTGTCCCTCAGGAGCGACTCGAACGCCGCAACGAACCGCGATGCCCCGCCCTTCACGACGGGCAGCCCAAAACCGTGCATGCTCATGGCCATGACGGGCAGCATCACCCCTCCCGTGGCTTGGTCCGGTCCCAGCCCGGCGTGCAGGAGCCACGGCGACCACAACTGGTCCGTTTCCCAGCCGTCAAAGCGGCTGCGGACATAGTTGCGGCCGCTCATCACAGAGTCCCGGATGAATGACTCATTTGCGGCCAGCCGCCCACGCCGCACGGCGCCAAAGGCGATCTTTGCAACCTCAGGAAAGGACCGCAGCTCGGCCCCGAAGGCCCCGAAAACCGTTCCGGCGTTCCGGCCCAGGTCATCGAGCATCGCCAGGTAAGCGGCCTGGTCCCGGGGCTCCTTGAAAGCAGCGCTTGTCTCGGCTGGATCCCGGTGCGCAATGACCACGCGGTGCGCCCCCGTCGCCGGGTCCGCCGCTACGCTCGCCGTCACGGGCCCGGTGGTATTGCAATACTCGAGGCCCCGGGCGTGCAGTTCCTTGCCCAGCACTTCATAGGCGCCGCCGGACACAAACAGCGGATGCCAGGAGGAGAACGTGTCGTGGATGAAGCCCGGCAAGGTCCGTTCGGAGGAGTCGATGAACCCACCCAGCCGGTCCGAGCGCTCGATGATGCACACGCGCTTTCCGTCCAGGGCAAGCTCGGCTGCCGCCACCAGGGAGTTGATTCCCGAGCCAATGATCGCGACCTCACAGGATTCGTCCATAACCGTTCCTTTCAAGAGTGCTCAGAAATCAGGGTGGCTGGCAGTGGCGTGGTACTTGCCGCCGTGGAACACCAGGGGAGCGCCGCCGTCGTGGTTGTAGCTTTCCACCTCACCCACGTAGATGACGTGATCCCCGGCATCATGTCGCGAGACGGTGCGGCATTGGAAGGTCGCCACCGCGCCGTCCAGCAGCGGCACACCGGCGATGCCTTCCACGGTTTCCACTCCGGCGAACTTGTCCGTGGCCGGGGTAGCGAATTGGCGGGAAAGGACGTGCTGGTCGCTTGCCAGGATATTGATGGCAAAGTGCGTGGCTTCCTCGAAATCGCCCAGGCTGGGTGCCCGTTTGCTGGGGCACCACAGCACCAGCGGGGGATCCATGGAGACCGACGTGAAGGAGTTCGCTGTCATGCCCACCTTCCTGCCGTCCGCGGAAACGGTGGTGACCACTGTGACGCCGGTGGCGAATTGTCCCAGGGCGCTCCGGAAGTCACGGACGTCGAACGCCGAGGTGTCTTCTTCCTTCCTGGCCTGCATGAAGTCAGCAGCAGCGGTGGGATCAAACCACCACGGGTAGGACGTTCGGGGGTCGTCGAAACCGTTCACGATGCTCGCCGCCAACGCGGGATGTTCAGCGGCTTCGCTGAGCAGCGTTTTCTGGTGGTCCCGGCGGGGTTTCAGGAGATCGTTGGTCCATTCAACGGCCCACTGCCCCCAGCCCCGCCAGAATTCGTCGAAAGTGCGCTCCATCCAGTGGCGATCGAATGGTTGCTGGCCACGGCGGACGATCGAGTCCAGGTAGTACTTTGCAGCCAGGGTTGCATTGTTGGAACCCTGACCGGTGAGGGGATCGTTGAGGACCACGGCATCACCCAGCCCGAACACCAGCTTTCCGTTGCCGAGTTCCCCGACGGCGGACCTCACCGTAGGCGTGATGCGTCCCAGAAGCGTGGCGCCGTCATCCGTCAGTTCGGCTCCGGCGAAGTTCCCGGCTTCGTGCGGAAAGTGCTCGCGCAGGATCGCCAGCGATCGCGCTAGCTGCTCTTCAGGACTTCCGACGTCGGTCCACCGGTCCATGGGGCCACCCACCACGCCCTCGAACACCATCATGCGGCACGGGCCGGACACGGTCAGGCCCGGGAAGGTGAAAAACTCGCCGACGCCGGGGGCCATGGACATGCGGATGGCGTCACCCACTGCGCCGTCACCCGCTGCGCCGTCGCCTACAGCGCCGTCACCCGCTGCGCCGTCGCCCACTGCGCCGGCGGCAGCACCGGCGTCGGGCTTGACGTAGTTCAGCGCAAGGACGCGCTGGGGGCGGTCGAAAGGCGACTTTGCCTTGTCCCGCGGGAAGATCTGCCCGATTTCGCCTTTGCCCGTGCTCACAATGACCAGCTCGTAGTCGCGGGCGAGTTCCTCGAGCATGCGCGGGGTGACCTTCTCGATGCGGAAATCGCCACCGGCAGCGACGAACGTCTCAATCCACAGGGCGCTTTTGATCCGTTGGTCGATGGAGCGGGCAGTCCCGTCCAAGGGGGCTGCCCATTCGATGGGTTCTTCCGCGTCCACCCGGAGCTGGATGGAGGTGATGGCCGGGACTGCTCCGGATTCGTAGTATTCGGTGAGGGCGGTCCCCATCTGTGCCTCGGCATCCAGGGCCGTGGAGAACATGCACTGGCTGGACATGACTTTCCCGGTGCGGACCTGGGCTGCGGAACGGTCGGACAGCAGTGTCACTGCGTAGCCTTCCCGTTGCAGGCCCAGGGCCAGTTGGGCACCGGATTCGCCGGCGCCCACGATTGCTATCTTTCGCATGATGGGTCCTTTTTAGCTTGTCTGTGCCAAAAAACGTGGCTAGGAGACTTTGGCTGCGGAAAGGCTTGCCAAGTAGCCGGCTGCCTTGTCGGGAGACATGAACCACTCCTGGAATTCCGGCGGATGGTTGAAGCCGTTGGCGAACCTGCGGGCGATGTCCGGCTCGCTGTTGGCGGCGCCCAGGAGTTCAAGGACGTGGGGCGGCGGCGGGGCCAGGAGGGCATTGGTCCAGTGTGCAACGTGCTGTGCGTAATCCCAATAGCGCTCGAATGTGGCCTGCATGAACTCAGCGCCGAACGGCTGTTCGCCGTGCCGGATGATGCTGTCCAGGTAGGACGCCGCGCACTTGCTGGCGTTGTTGGAACCTTGGCCGGTGATGGGATCGTTCAACACCACGACGTCGGCCAGGCCCAGTACCTGCCGGCCGCTCGGCAACGTGGCGATCGGGTGGCGGACAGTGGGCGCAAACCTGCCCTGGAGGACGCCGTTGGGGTCGGTGAGTTCCACATCCGTTGCCCGCTCGGCTTCCCATGGCAGGAAGGTCTTGAGGATGTTCGTGGAATTCTCCAGATGTTCCTCCGGGGAGAGGCCCTTCCAGGTGTCCATGGGACCGCCGGGCACGCCCTCGAAGACCATGATTTCGCAGGGGCCGCTGGTGGTGAGTGCGGGGAACACGAAGTATTCGCCGACGCCGGGGATGAGGTTGAAAGAAACCGCAGAGTACTCTTCGCGGGGCTTGAGGCCCTTCACGTAGGTCAGCGCCAGGGCACGCTGCGGGGCGTCGTAGGTGCTCCGTTCGGCGTCGCGGGTGAACAGCTGGGCGATGTCTCCCTTGCCCGCGGCGACAATCACCAGATCCGAGTTCTGCGCGTACTTCTCCAGCTCGGCCACGCCTGCGTCTTCGAAAACGAGTTCCCCGCCGCGTGCCGTGAACTCTTCCATGAACCGCGGGAACTTCACGCGCTGGTCGATGGACTTGGCATGGTCATCCAGGCGGGATGCCCAGCTGATGGCCTTCTCGCCCCGGAGTTCGGGGTGGGGGATGGTGAAGGAAATGCCGTCGACCGTGGGGGCATCGGGCCAGAAGTCCAACCCCAGCGCCCGCTCGTGCTCCAGTGCGTTGTGGAAGATGCATTGGCTGGAGGCGACCTTGCCGTCCCGGATTTCTTCGGGTGTGCGGTTGGAAATGGTGGTCACGGAGTAGCCGGCGTCCAGCAGTCCGATGCCCAGCTGAAGCCCGGACTGGCCGGCTCCGACGATGGTGATGTGGCGTTGCGTCATGGTGTTGCCCTTCTATGGAGTGTGGTGGAGCCTGGCGTCAGTTGGCGGCCAGCAGGGGGATGGTTTCTTCGGCGCGTTCAGGACCCAAGGCGGAGTAGCCGCCGTCGACCGCCCAATCGGCGCCGGTCACGAAACTTGCCTGGTCGCCGGCGAGAAACGCGACGACGTCCCCCACCTCGTGCGGGCGGCCGACGCGCTTGAGAGCGTGGAAAGGGGCGGCCACGGAATCGGTCTTGGCAAGATCACCGTTGCTGAGGGTGTCCATGATGTTGCTCCACACCCATCCGGGGCTGACGGAGTTCACCCGGATACCGTCCGCCGCGAAGTCCACGGCCATGCTGCGCGTGAGCTGGACGAGGGCCGCTTTGCTGGCCGGGTAGAGCCAGCGGCCGGTTTGGGCGATGGAACTGGAGATCGAGGTGAAGTTGATGATGGCGCCGTGCCCTGACGCTTTGAGGTGCGGGCGCGCGGTGTTGCTTGCCACCACTGCACTCACGAGGTTGACGTTGAGGGCCTCGAGCCAGTCGCTGCGACCGGATGCCGGGCCATCGTCCTTGTAGGTGCAGGCCAGGTTGACCAGGATGTCGAGACTGCCGTGGAGGGCGACGGTTTCGTCCACGAGTTCGCGCACTGCGGCGTCGTCGGTGATGTCCGTGTGGGAATAGTGGATTCCTTCCCCGAGTGCTTTGGTGAGGGTGCCGCCGTCGGGAGCTATATCCGCAACCACCACCGTGGCTCCGGCGTCCCGCAACGAGGTCACCACGCCTTGTCCCACCTTGGTTGCCCCACCGGTGACAATTGCTGTCCTGCCGTCGAGTCCTGACATGGCCCAAACCTTTCCTGTACTTGTAATGTTGAAGAAATGTGACGTCCGTCATGGTTGATCCATAAGCGACTCTAGGCAGTCGCCGTTGGCCGGACTATCCACTAAGCGCAAAAGTCATCCGGATTACGCAGGGTCTTCCTCTTCTTCGTGCCAACCAACCCACGCCGCTGAGGTGAGCTGAGCGTCCTTGGCTTGAAGTTCCGCCGCCCAGAGTTCGAAATGGTGTCGATCCCACTCGTCCCGCCGGTCATGCACGAGCTTGATGTTCTTCACTGGTCCCACCTCGCTTTCAGTGCTGTTATCGTGATGTGAGCTGCGTCATACTGGTTCTGAAAGCGACTCTAGGCGGCCGTTGAAATCCGGAATATCCACGTAGCGCGGGGATCATCCGAAAAGCGCAGAACTGTGGAGTGGGTGCCCAAATGGTGAAAATTCTTCCCCGCGATGTCCTGCGGGGGCGGCCGACGATGGCCACAACTGACGTGGACGAAGCCCACGCCAGGATCGCCGAGCTGTTCTGCAGCCACGAGCTCGCACCGCGGACCCGGACCTCGGCAGTGGATATGAAGCTGCGTTCCCTGCACCGGGGCGACGTGGGCATCGAGTTCCTGGACTACGGCGCCGACGTCCGCATTGAGCCTGAAGGGCTGCAGGATTTCCATCTGGTGCAGATCCCGCTCGCCGGGCATGCGTCCATGCGGGTGGGGAACAGCACAGTGGATTCCAGCCCGCACATGGCCACTGTTCCGCCGATCGACAGGCCATTCTCCATGAGTTGGGACGGCGGCAGCCCGCACCTGATCGTCTATGTGCGGCGAACGGCGCTGGAACGGGTTGCCGGGCAACTGTACGGGGACGGCGCTGTGGAGCTTGGCTACGGCATGGACCTGTCAGGCGCCGCCGGTCGCGCCTTCTTGAGGTCCGTCGTCGAGCTTCATGACGACCTGATAAGCCGGCCGCAGACCGCCGCGCCGGTGTTCGTTCAAGGCTTGTTGGCGGACAGCATGGTGTCCCGGCTGCTGATGGCGATGCAACCGCCAGCGGAGGAGGCCCGGAACACGGAAGCGGAGGGCCGGCTGGTGCGGGAATGCCGCGAACTGCTGGAGCGTCACGCCACAGAGGAACTCACGGTGCCCGATATCGCCGAGTGCCTTGGCGTTTCGGTCCGGACCCTGCAGACCGCACTGCGCGCCGAAACCGGGGCGACGCCGTCGGACCTGTTGCGTAGTATCCGGTTGGATCGCGCCCGGGAAATGCTCCTGGAAGCCGGCCCGCGTGAGCAAAGCGTGACGGCGGTTGCGGAGTCGTGCGGCTTCACGCACCAGGGGCGGTTCTCGGCGCTGTATCTGAAGACCTTCGGGGAGTTGCCGTCGGAAACACTGCGCCGCTAGCTACGCCTCCAGGACGTATGTTTTCAGGTCGTCCAGCGTCTGCTGCATGTGCGCGTCCATCGCGAGCCGCGCCTCGTTGGGGTTGCGGGATTCCAGCGCCGCGGCAATCTTCCGATGGTGTCCGATGGCGTGTTCCTGGATCTCCGCGAAAGCGGACGTCTCCCGGCGGCGTGCCTCCAGGACGCGGTGCAGGGGTTCGAACAGTACGGCCACGAAGACGTTGCCGGAGGCGTGCAGAATCACGTCATGGAAGGCCAGATCGGCTTCAACGAAACCGGCCAGGTCATTGTCCTCGTGGGAGGACTGCATCTTTGCCACATGCTCTTTGAGCGTGATGAGTTCGTCGTCTGAGATACGCTCGGCGGCCAGTTCGCAGGCGCCCGTCTCCAGCATGCGGCGGAGTTCGATCAACTGGATGGCCGCCGCGGCATCCTTGGTGCCCTCCGACGCTGCGCGCAGCACGGCCTCCAGGGATGCCCACTGATTCAGCGGATTCACGAACGTGCCCCGGCCTCGTTCGACGCTGAGGATCCGCTGCGCTTCCAGGGTCTTCATGGCTTCACGCACGGTCATGCGGCTCACCTCGTGCTTGGCGCTGAGCTCCAGCTCGCCCGGGACAACCGTGCCGGGTGGAAATTCGCCCGCGATGATCCGGTCCAGCAACTCATCAGCGACGACGCCAACCAGCGACTTGCGTGCCATGTATCCCCATTCCTGTATCCGCCCATCCTGCGCCCGGCTTCCCCGGGGCGGGATGGATGTCAGACATCTTACGCTGGCGGTGGCCAGCTGGTTTTCCAAAACTCCTGCAGCGCTTCCGCACATTGTTGCGGTTGCTCCCAGTGGACACTGTGGCCCGCCCCGGGAATGGCCTTCAGCCGGCGTCGCGGGTCCGCGTCCACAAACGCGGCCATCTGTTCCATGGACCGCACGCGGTCCGCTGTTCCGGCCAGCACCAGCAGCGGCGCGTGGACGCGCCCAGGTACTGAAGGTTCGACGCCGGTCATGGCCGCCTCGCCGCTCGGGCCCAGGACTTCGAACGGGATATCGAACCCGCGGCTGAGCAGTTCTTCGTCCTGGTACGGCGGGTCGCCGTACCAGGCTGCCATGCATCGAACCTTGGTTCCGGCGTCGATGAAACCTTGTTTCCATTGCGCTTGCAGCATGGACCGGAAGCCTTCGTTGGGCGGCGCCGGAACCATGCCAACCAGCGTTAGGGTTGCCGTCAGCTGCGGGAAGCCGGCGGCAAGCGTCAGCGCCACGCTGCCACCCAGGGAGTGCCCCACCAGGTGCACGGGACCGCTGTGTTTGGCTTCGAGGGTCGCCGCCAAGGAGGCTGCCGCAGACTCCAGGGTCCATTCGAACTCCGGGGAGAGTACCTCGCCGGGGTGATAGCCGGGGAGGTCCGCAATCCATGCCGGGTATCCGGCGTCGAGCAGCTTTCCGGCCAACGGTTCCCAGTAGGCGGATGTTGAGGCCCAGCCGTGGATCAGGACCGCCGGCGCCGTTTCACCTGCGGAAACAACAGGCGTGCGGATATCCACGGATGTGAACGGTGCTTCACTGCCAGCCATGCACCCAGCCTAGTGACGCTGGTCTCCTTGCGCAGGCCGGGAGCGTTGTGTCACACTAATTCAAATGTTAGATGTCTGACATCTTACATTCACAAACCGCAGCAAAGATTTCCCACGATGGAGTGAACAGTGACCCTTGAAGCCGACGTTCTGGCCGCTTTCCCGGCGGAAGTCCAGATTCCTGCTCAGCTCGTGGCCGATGCCGTTGCCGCGTCCTCGGCAAGCAGCCCCCGCGTCCTGGTGGTCCTCGACGACGACCCCACAGGCACCCAATCCGTGGCAGATCTCGCAGTGCTGACCAGCTGGGATGTCGCTGACTTCACCTGGGCCTTCGCCCACATCCGTGACAACCAGACCAAGCCCGCCGTCTATGTGCTGACCAACACCCGTAGCCTGGACCCCGCAGAAGCCGCAGCCCGCAACGAGGAAATCGTCCGGAATGCGCTCGCGGCAGCCGCTTCTGCCGACGGACTGCGCCTGGGTTTCGTCAGCCGGAGCGACTCCACCCTCCGCGGCCACTACCCGCTGGAGCCGTACGTCATCGCCGCCACCGTGGCTGCTGAAACCGGCGAAACCACCGACGGCGTGGTGATCGTCCCCGCGTTCCCCGACGCCGGTCGCGTCACCATCGGCGGTGTGCACTACATGCGTGGGACCGGAGAAGATGCCGGTTCCCTCACCCCCGTTGCCGAGACGGAGTTCGCCAAGGACGCGAGCTTCGGCTTCGCAAGTTCAGAGATGGCCAAGTATGTGGAGGAGAAGTCGCAGGGGCGGTTCCCCGCCAGCGACGTGATCGTCCTGGACCTGAACATCATCCGCGCCGGTGCTTCCGCCCAGGACCCCACCATCTCCGCGAAGGCCATCGCGGACGCCCTGGAATCCGCCACCAACTCCACCCCGATCGTGGCCGATATCGTCACCGAGAACGACTTCCGCGCCCTTGCTCTGGGCCTGGAGGAAGCAGAACGCCGCGGCAAGAAGCTCCTCTACCGCGTGGGTCCGCCTTTCGTCCGTGGACGCATCGGCCAGGAGATCCGCACCGCGCTGACCTCCGAAGAGGCCTTTGCAGGCAACACTCCCTCCACAGCCGGAGGCTTGATCGTCGTGGGTTCCCACGTGGGCGTCACCACGCGGCAACTCAACGACCTCACGGCACAGCACAGCTCGGCGAGGACCATCGAAATCGACGTCGAGAAGCTCATTGCCGGCACCAAAACCCAGGGCGAAGCAGAAGCCGAAGCGTACATCGGAACGGTAGTGGCCGACGTCGTGGATGCCCTCCGCAGCGGTGACGTGATCGTCCACACCAGCCGCCTGCTCATCAAGACCGACGACGCCGCAGCCAGCCTGAAGATCGCCCGCACCGTCTCCGCCGCCGTCGTGGCTGTCGTGAACCGCACGCTCAAGAGTTTCCCGCCGCGCTTCGTCATCGCCAAGGGCGGCATCACATCCTCGGACGTGGCCGCCCATGGCCTGGAAATCCGCCACGCGATAGTCCGCGGCCCCATGCTCCCGGGCATCGTCTCCCTGTGGGAGCCGGTGGACGGCCCTGCAAAAGGCATCCCGTACATCGTCTTCGCCGGCAACGTGGGCGACGACCAATCCCTGACCCAGGTCACCCGCAAGCTCAGCGCAACCTTCTAACAGCCAAAATTCAATGGAGAACACCATGACCAGCAGCAACTACACCGTCACCGTCCTGGGCCTCGGCGCCATGGGCCTGCCCATGGCAACCCGGCTCGCGTCCGAGCTGACCGTGCACGGCTTCGACATTGCCGAGCCCCGTCTGGAACTCGCCGCCGCGGCCGGTATCAAGACCTTCGCCTCGGCCCGCGAAGCTTCGCAGGACGCAGATGCGCTGCTGCTCGCCGTCCGCAACGGTGAGCAGCTCAACGACGTCCTGTTTGGCGAAAACGGTGTCGCTGCCGTTCTGAAACCGGGCGCCGTGGTCATCCTGGGCAGCACGGTGGGAACTGAAGCCATCCCGGCGACGGTCGCCAAGCTTGCCGAGTACGGTGTTTCGCTGGTTGACGCTCCGCTGTCCGGAGGCCCCAAGCGTGCCGGTGAAGGCGATCTATTGATCGTGGTCGGAGCCGAGCCGGAGGCGCTGGAGAAGGCGCGCCCTGCCTTGGAATTGCTGGCCTCCACCCTGAGCATCGTGGGCGACAAGCCCGGCGACGGCCAGGCCCTGAAGACCGTCAACCAGTTGCTCTGCGGAGTCCACATCGCTGCCGCCGCCGAGGCCATGGCCCTCGCGGACGCCCTCGGCCTCGACCAGGCCAAGACCCTCGCAGCCCTCGAAGCCGGAGCCGCCGGTTCCTTCATGCTCTCAAACCGTGGCCCGCGCATCCTCGAGGCCTACACCGAAGACGGCGCCGAGGTCCTCAGCCGCCTGGACATTTTCGTCAAGGACATGGGCATCGTAGGCAAGGCAACCCGGGCCGCCGGACTCGCCGCACCCGTTGCCGCTGCCGCCGAGCAGCTCTACCTGCTCGGCCAGGCCCAGGGCCTCGCCGCCGCTGATGATTCCGCCGTCATCAAGGTAGTAGCGCCCGCCAAGCGCACCGCTTAACCCCCGGGAGTTTTTGTACACCTAACGCCCTCATGGGGCGCCCTAAAGGTCATTAGCTGTACAAAAACTCCACCCACCCCAGAACGCGCGACGACGGCGATCCCCCCTTCGTCGTCGCCGCCACCTCCCGCCGGTCTGCTGTGCGCACCGGTTTGTCAAAGGAGACACCGCCCCAATGAACCCCCTCGTCAACTCCCTCATGGCCGGGGCCGCAGATGCCCCTGCCATCAAACCTGCAGTGGAGCTGGGAACACCGCTTCTGCTGACCATCGCCGCGGCAGGCATCGCCTTGCTGCTGGTCCTGATCATCCGATTCAAGATCCAGGCATTCGTTGCCCTGCTCGCTGTCAGCATCCTGGTGGGCGTGGCCGCGCAGATTCCGCTCAAGGACATCTTCACGGTGGTGACCAACGGTGTTGGAAGCACCATGGGCAAGGTCGCCTTGTTGATTGCCCTCGGCGCCATCCTTGGCCGCATGATCGAGGTCTCCGGCGGCGTGCAGTCCTTGGCCACGCACTTCACGGAGAAGCTCGGTGCCAAGCGCGTTGCTGTCGCGTTGACGGCCGTCGGCTTCCTGGTCGCGATTCCGGTGTTCTTCGAGGTGGGAGTGATCGTCCTCGTTCCGATCGTTTACGCCTTCGCCAAAATCGCCAAGGTCCACCCCATCAAGTTCGGCCTGCCCATGGCTGGAATCATGCTGTCCATCCATGTGGCTGTTCCGCCGCACCCGGGCATCGTTGCCGGCGCCGGCGTATTCGGTGCCGACATCGGCCTGATCACTATGATCTCCCTGATCATCTGCATTCCCTTGGGCTTCCTGTCCTACTGGGTTGCCAGCATCATGAACCGCAAGGACTACGAACTCCTCCCCGGCGTGAAGCAGCAGGTTGAGGAATTCGGTTCCGATTCCCTGGTCCACGTGGGCCACGACGGTCCGGGTGCCCGCGCAATCGCCCCTCCGCGGCCGGGCCTGATCATGTTCCTGATCGCGGCTCCCATCGTCCAGATTCTCCTTGGGACCGTTGGCACGCTCACCATCGCCAAGGACAACTACTGGTACGGCGTGGCCTCGTTCATCGGCAACCCGTTCTTCGCACTCCTCGTTGCCGTGGCACTCTCCTTCTTCCTGCTGGCGGTCCGCCGCAACTGGTCCCTCAAGGAAACAGGCGAGATTTTCGAGGGTGCCCTGCCGCCCATCGCTTCCATCCTGATGGTGGTTGCTGCCGGTGGCGTCTTCGGTGAAGTCCTCCGCACTTCCGGCATCGGAGCCGCGCTCTCCCACACCTTGGACAGCCTCGGCCTGCCCGTGATCGTGCTCGGCTTCATCATCTCGCTGGCCTTGCGCGCCGCACAGGGTTCGGCGACGGTTGCAATCGTCACGACGACGGGCCTGCTCACCTCAGCGGTCATGGAAGGCGGCTACTCGCCGGCGCAGATCGCAGTGATCGTGATTGCCATAGGTTTCGGCGCGCTCGGCCTGTCCCACGTGACCGATGCCGGCTTCTGGACCGTGATCCGCTACTACGGCCTCACGGTCTCCGACGGCCTCAAGACCTGGACCGTCCTGACCACCATCCTGGGCCTGGCCGGCTTCGTCCTGACGTACGTTGCCTGGATCCTGGTAGGAGGCTTGGCCCACTGATGCGCACGAAACTCGACCATCTGGTCAATTCCGCGTTGGCCACCGGCTCCGCTGTTCCAGCCTTCACCTGCTACGACTTCACCACCGCGCTCGCCGTCGTGTCAGCTGCAGAGGAAGCCCGCCTTGGCGTAATCCTGTTGGTGGCGCCGAAAACCGCGTCCACCGCCAACGGCCTGCGGCTCATCACTGCCCTCCGGGGCCTGGCGGACTCCGCGAGCGTCCCGGTGTCCGTCCAGCTGGACCATGCTTCGGATCTGAACGTCATCCTGGAAGCCGTGGCTGCCGGAGCTGATGCCGTCCTGGCCGATGGCTCATCTAAGCCGCTCAAGGACAATATCCACCTGGTCCGCGAGGTCCGTGCCGCGCTGGACGCGGCGGGCCATGCCGGCATCGTGATCGAAGCGGAGTTGGGCGGACTGGCAGGCGACGAGGACCGCGCGTTCGGGTCATCAACGCCCGACGCCGGTGCTTCCGTCCCCGGTCTCACCGACCCGGAGCAGGTGGCCGGCTTCGTGGAGCAAACGGGTGCGCAATTGCTCGCTGTTGCCGTGGGAAACGTCCACGGCAAGTACACGGGTGAGCCCAACATCCGGTGGGATGTGTTGCAGGATGTCGCCGCACGGACGGAGGTCCCTCTGGTGCTCCACGGCGCCTCCGGAATCCCGGCCAGTGAGCTTGCCAAAGCTTCCGGAATGCAGGTAGGCAAAGTGAACTTCAACACGGAGCTGCGGACCGGGATCCTGGCCACGTTGGAGTCGGAAACAGCGGCGTACCGGGCAGACGGCGAGAATCTCCAGGGATTGCTGGTCCGGTGGAACGGCTCGGCAGCATCCTTTGCCGGCGCCACGCTTGAGTTGCTCAGCGCCTGACGCCCAGCGCAGGAACACGGGGAGGCTAGGATCAGACCATGATCCTGGCCTCCCTGATTTTCGCGACGATTGCCGCCCTTCTTCACGTCTACATCTTCACCATGGAGTCCATCACCTGGACCAAGCCCGCTACGTGGAAGACATTCAGCATCACGTCCCAGGCCGAAGCGGATACCACCAAGTCCATGGCGTACAACCAGGGCTTCTACAACCTCTTCCTCGCCATCGGTGCATTGGTCGGGATTGTCGCAGTGGCCATGGGTGCACCCCAGGTCGGTTGGACCCTCGTCTTCAGCAGCTGTGGCTCGATGCTTCTTGCGTCTCTGGTCCTCGTGGCGAGCGGTAAGAAGTACCTCCGGGCAGCGACCATCCAAGGCACGACGCCGCTGTTCGCCGTCGTGCTTGGAATCCTGGCCGTAACGCTGGGCTAGTGTTCCGGCGGCCCTGCCTGGGCTGCGGCGTCGTCCATCCACAGCACTTCCCAGTGGTGGCCGTCGAGGTCCCTGAAGGCCCGGCTGTACATGAAACCGAGATCCTGCGGGTCATAGGTTTCTGAGCCGCCGGCTTCCAGGGCTTTGCCCGCCAAAGCATCCACGTCTTCCCGGCTGTCGGCCGAAATGGCGACGATGGCCGCCGTCGAATTCCTGGTATCCGCGATGGGCTGCTTGGTGAACTGGCTGAACTTGTCGTGCGTAAGCAGCATTGTGTAGATCGTGTCGCTGAAAACCACGCATGCCGCGGTTTCGTCGGTGAAGTTCGGGTTGATCGTGTAGCCAAGTGCTGTGTAGAAAGCCTTGGATGCCTCGAGGTCGCTGACAGGAAGATTCACGAAAATGGACGTAGTCATGCGTCTGATCCTGCCGTTGTTTCGGCGTCCCGTCCAGACATGGAATGCGACCATGTGGACAGGGCGGAAGCCACCCTGCTGGCTCCGCTGCTCCGCGAGGCGGACAATGGAGTCAGCACACTGGGAGTCAGCACGCAGGTGCCGGCCCGGTAGGGAGAGCCATGGAGCGGGAGGCGTTTCCTGCGGTCAGTCCAACGGCTGCGCAGAGGGATCCGGTGATCGACCTTGTCCGATTCACGTGCCTGCTGCTGGTGGTCGCAGCCCACTGCATGATGGTGAGCCCCGTTTTGCACAAGGATGGGACAGTCGAGACCCGGAACGTCCTCATGGAGCAAGCCTGGTTCACGCCTGTGCTCTGGGTCCTGATGATCGTTCCGCTCTTCTTTGTCCTTGGCGGTGTTACCGGCCTCCAGTCGTGGCGGCGGTTGAGAACGGCCGGCGGGACAGGATTCGACTTCGCCCAGCTGCGCCTCCTGCGATTGGTGCGTCCCGCCATGGCTCTGCTCGCCGTCATGTGGGGAGGGTTGTGGATCGCGCTGCTGCTGGGTGTCCATCCGCAAGTCATCCAGCTGATGACTGCCGGAGCTGCGATGCCGTTGTGGTTCCTCGCCGCGTACCTCACGGCCCAGCTGAGCATCCCCCTCTTGGCAAGATTCCATGAACGTGCACCGCTGCTGACTTTCGGGGTTCTGGTGGCCTTCATCATCGCCGTCGATTCCCTCCGCGGCGCCATTCCCGTGCTGGCGTTTACCAACATGATTTTCGTATGGTGCGCCGTGCAGCAGCTGGGATTCTTCAAGGCCGACGGCTTCTTCGAACACCGGAGCCGCACCTGGCTGGTGGGCGCCATCATCTGCAGCAATCTCCTCCTGGGACTTGTCACCGGAGTCGCTGTGTATCCGGGGAACATGGTGGTGAACATCAACCCGCCCAACTTGTGCCTGCTTCTGCTGGGCATTTCCCAGACAGCCACCCTGCAACTGCTGGGTCCAGGGCTGCGGTGGCTCGCTGACGTCCGGTGGATCCGTGCCGGGATCGCTGTGGCGGGACGCCGCTCCATGACCGTTTATCTATGGCATCTCCCCCTCCTGGTTGGCATGGCCGGTTTGTTGTTGCTCACCGACGTGCCCAGGCCGGTCGCCGAGACCGCAGAGTGGTGGTGGGCCCGCATTCCCGTCTTCATCGCTGTGGTTGCACTGCTCGTCCCGGTGACGATGCTTTTCGGCCGGCTTGAGGATCGTCCCATGGCAGCAAGCCATGCTCGAGGCCCGGGGCGGGCCGCCGTGGTGACGGCCGCCGTCGTGGTCTTTATCCCAGTGGCGGACGCCGCCTTCAACGGACTGACGCTCGCGTTGCTGGGTGGGGGAGCGGCGTGCTTCGCGCTGTCTGTCCTGCTTTTGGGCAGGGTTCCGACGCCGGTCCCCCCGGCGGCGGAGGCAGAACCTGCGGAAGCGCGGCAGGCGACCCCGGCCACGTTGCCAGCACACGATTTACGTGCCAATCTCGAACCATGACCGAGAATACGGATTCACTGGCCGAGTCGTTCCGCCCCGGCGTTACTACATTGCGCAACGACAAGTTCCACCGCTACGAGTTACACGTAGACGGGGAGTTGGCGGTGATTTCACAGTTCCTGGACAGGCCCGGTCACATCGACTTCATCCACACGGAGACGAAACCCCAATTCAAGGGCCAAGGACTGGCGAACGTTCTGGCACACTTCGCCCTGGATGACGTCGTGGCGTCGGGGAAGCGCATCATTCCGCATTGCCCGTTCATTGCCGGTTACCTGAAAAGGCACGAGGGATATGAACAGGACGTCGACTGGCCGAAAGAAAAGCCTACGGTTGACGCGGAGCCTGACAACAACTGACCGCGCCGGGTCAGTCGGCCCGCCCTCTCGGCGAATGCGGCCTTCGTCGCGGCGAGACTGACGTGACCGTTGCTGAAGCCCAGTAGCCCAGGCCTGGTCGCGATGACCGTGGAAGCCAATCCAGCCGCGCATCCGAGAGCGCCACGATGGCGTCGTGTTCGTCAACAACTTCCTGGCCGCGGCACCACGCCCTGACCTGCATGGCACTTACCAGGCTGCCGCCGTGGACATGGTCCGACTCCGTGACGCGGTAGGAGAAACTCCGCATGACGCCTTCGCCCGGGGCCAGGGAGCCGACTGACAGATGGCGACGGTCCGGGCTGGAGGTATAAACCAGGGGCTCCATGGCCTCGTTGGTGAAGGACCGCGGAATAAGACGAATGTTACGAAGATGGCACGTGGAGTCGTTCATGATCCATGCCGTGAAGATCACCGTCTCACCGGGGACGGCCGTGCACTTGTCAGCGCCGTGGACCAATGTGATGCATTTCGCTTGCGCAACCAGCGGCCGGTTGCCGTGATGCCGGAAGTGCGAAAACGGTGTTTTCGCACTTCGCGAGTGGATTGCGGTGCCCGCGGAGACACTCCGGACCGCCCTCGACAATGACGACCGCCCTTTGAAACGCGCTACTCGTCGCACTTCGCCGGAGTTGTAAAACTTCATGCCTGATTAGTGGCGGCAGGAACAGTTTTATGTCGCTTATTCGACGAAACTTTTCGCCCCTATAGTCCTAAGCAACCTGTGATTCAAGTCAAGATGCAATCTGATGACACACTATTGTTTATGGATCAAGTATTAATGTCCGGGGCCGGTGGGGCGTCCCCAACTTTGGCTGCCGAAAATGACAGCGATCCCCAAATCCTGAACCTCGTCCGCCAGGGCGTCACGGACGCCTTTGACACCCTCTACAAGCGGCACGTTCAGATCGCCCACTACGTCGCGCGCACACAGTCCGACAACCCCAGCGACGCCGATGATGTCGTCGCAGAGGCCTTTGCCACCATCTTCCAGTCCTTGAAGGACGGCAAAGGCCCCAAGGAGTTTTTCCGTTCCTACCTCCTGACGGTGGTGCGGCGTACAGCGCATGAACGCAACCGAAAAGCCAGGCTCACGCAAACCGCCGCGGACGACGCCATCCTGGACGCGGCCGTCCATGATGACGATCCCGTGGTTGGCGATCTTGAGACGAGCATCATGGCCAATGCCTTCAAATCGCTGCCGGAACGTTGGCAGGCCGTTCTCTTCCACCTTGATATCGAGGGATTGAAGCCGGCTGCTGTTGCGCCACTGGTGGGTCTCACGCCGAACGGCGTCTCATCCTTGGCCATCCGGGCCAGGGAAGGTTTGCGTCAGGCCTACCTGCAACACCACATCAGCCGCAGCGTTGACCAGGCCTGCGACGAATTTGCCAGCCAGCTCGGCAAGTATGTGCGCAACGCCCTCAAACGCACGTCAAAGGAAAAAGTGGGTGCCCACCTGGAAGACTGCGCCAAGTGCACCGCGTTGTTGATGGAACTCAATGACGTCCAGGGCGGCATGCGTGCCATCCTTTTCCCCTTGGTTGCGGGCGTTGCCTTTACCCCGGCAGCTGCCGCAGCGGTCGGGTGGCCAGGCGCCGGTGTCGCAGCGGGCGCCGGTGTCGCAGCGGGCGGCGGCAAGGCCGCCGTCGTTGGCCTTCACGGAGTCAGCCAATCCTGGAAAATCCCGGCGGCCATGGTGGTGGGTGCCGCAGCTCTGGCGGGGGTCATCACCTGGTTCCTGCAACCCGAACCCGGTCCCGCTTCTGTAGTTGTTGCAGAATCTCCTGCCAGTATTCCGACGGCCGAGGAAACGGCGCCGGCCCCGGTTCCAAGCAGCAGTGCGTCGCCTGAACCCAGTGCCATTGTGGAGCCGCCCCTCCTCCCTGTCGTTGCCCCAACGGCTGTGCCATCTTTGGCCCCCAGTCAACCTCCCGCCGTCGTGATTCCGCCGGAAGAGCCGTCGGGAAGGCGCGCTGTTGTCGTAGACCCGGGCGTCATCTATTCGACGACGGCGCCGCAGGCCACCGCTTCGGCGGCACCCTTGACGCAAACGGTTGAGGCGACGTTCTCGGCCAGCCAGGGACCAAGCCCCCTTGAACGCGACCTTGGCGTCCAGTTTTCCCTGGCCGGGGATGGTTCGCCGACATCCGGAGAAGTGGTCTTTGCCCTGCCGGCGGACGCTACTTTCATAGCAGGGAAGACGGTGGTGCCGGAGGGCTGGGAGTGCAGCGCATCCGAGGCTCGCCGGATCCGCTGCACCACAGCCACGCTGGACCCGCAGCAGTTGACCTTTGTCGTCGCCGTGACCCTGCCGGACGGTGCGGAGAGCGGAACCCTGGACTACCAGTTCAGCGGGCAAGGAATCGTGCCGAAGACGTTCACCAATACCTTTCATTAAGGCGCCCGAAAGTCATTAAGGCGCCCGAAAGGGCTGTTCTTGGCGGCTTGAAAAAATTCTTGCTGATTTCGCGTCACGATTCGTGAGTTTCGCCCACTAAGAAGTTGGGTGCTCTATGCCCTGGTGCTGTCAGGAAAATCTGGCGCTTTTCTGCGTCACGAATGGTTATGGAAGCGCACAAGGCAACTGGGAGTAGCCTTCCGCATTTCACAGCCATCACGCGAGGATTCCAAGCTCGACCGGATCCCAGGCGTGGTCCAGACAGGCAAGAGAGCCAATGAAACATTCATATCCAAGAAAGCTGTTGGCGGGTGCGCTCGCTACAGCCATAATTTCCCTGGGAGTGGGTGGTGCCATGGCGCCGCCAGCCCTGGCAACCACGCCGGGAACCCCAGGCGTCACCCAGCCAGGGACGCCGGTCTACACGGAGGATTTCTCCAACCAGAACGCGACAAGTAATGCCATCAGCCTCCTGAACTACACCGGAGGCGCCGCCGCCGCCAATGAGACGTACACGGCCGATACCCCGTATACGCCCGCCGGCGGGCAGTGCGACGGATGGATCCTCAACTCTTCAACACCAACGCCGCCAACCGACCTGGGTTGCTACAGGAACCAACCGGCAGGCTGGAACCAGATCCGGTCCATGGCTCAGGCGCTTGGCCTGGCTCAGGGCCAAACTGCTGCCCAAGCCGCCAGCAACCAGGCTCTCTCCGAGTACACCAACGCAAGCTCCGGCGTGATCGATCCCGGCGTGATGTTCCGGACGACAAAGAATTCCATCCCAGCCGTATCCGGCCACTACTACGCTGTCTCGGCGTACTTTGCGGAGGTTAACTGCCACGCGGCGCACGCCAGCGAGACTTTCAGCCTCCTGGTCAACGGCACACCGATCGTGCTGGGGACGGGTCTTGACCCCTGCGGCGGCAGCACCTCGCCGGAAGTCCAGGTCACCAAGCTGCAGTCCGGCGCGTTCAAGATTCCCGAGGGCACCTCGCCGTCGTTGGGCTTGGAGCTTCGCAACGAAGCAACCACCGGGTCGGGCAACGATGTGACCTTCGACCTTCCCCAGATCGTGGATGTAACGCCGCAGCTGGACAAAGCTTTCACGCCTGCCCTCATCGGGCCGGGTGGAACCTCCACGGTTACCCTGACCGTAACCAACACTGACGACGTCAAGGCCAAGAGCGACTGGTCCATTACGGATACCCTTCCGGCCGGGCTGGTTGTCGCAGCTACCCCCAATATTGGCGGGACCTGTGTTCAGGCTGCGGGCACTGCGCCGTTCGTCAAGACGGCGGTCGCCGGCGGCAATTCCATCTCTGTCACCGGCGGCGACCTCGCGGCCGGCATGGAGTCATGCACCATCACGGTCGACGTCACTTCGGATACCGAGGGAACGTACGTCAATGGTCCGGGAAACATCGTCACCAACCTGAACCCGCCGGCAGACGCGACGCTCATTGTCCGCGCTCCCCGGATTACCTTGAGCAAGGCCCTGGATGCTCCGCGATTGTCTGATGCTGATCAGTTCACCATGGAGATCCGTTCGGGCTCTGCCACCGGCCAGGTTGTCAGCAACCCCGCCAACTCCACCACCAGTGGTTCCGGCTCCACCGTTTCCACCGGAACCGGCACCACGGGGAAGTACGTCGCTGACACTGGTGCCAGTTACTACCTGACCGAGTCGGGTGGCTCCAACTTGTCCGATTACGCGAAGACCATCACCTGTACAGATGCCAACGGACTGCAGGCCAATCTGCCAAGCGGCGTTGCATTTGAGGGATCCCTGGTGCTGGTACCTGTGGCCGGCGCCGACATTGACTGCGTGCTGACCAATACCGCGCAGTCGGCTCCTGCGATGACGTTCACCAAGAGCGCGGACGCGTCCGGGATTCAGTCGCCGGCTGTAGTGGGCGACAAGATCACCTACACGTTCACGGCTACGAACACCGGAAATGTGGCGTTGACGGATGTTGTCATCACCGATCCGCTGGCTGGCCTCTCCACCCTGACGTACAGCTGGCCCGGCACCCCGGGTACTCTGCTTCCGGGCGAGACTGTCACCGCGATGGCAACCTACTCCATCACGCAGGCGGACATCGACGCAGGACACGTAGCCAACTCGGCCACCACCTCGGGTAATCCTCCGACCGGTCCGCCCGTCATCCCGCCGCCCGGCACCACCGACACTCCGCTGACTCCTGGCCCCGCCATGGAATTTAGCAAGTCGGCCGATGCATCCGACATCCAGAACCCGTCCGTCGTCGGCGACATCATCACCTACACCTTCACGGCGAAGAACACCGGCAACGTGAAGTTGAGCAACGTTTCCATCACTGACCCGCTGGCTGGTCTGTCGGCTCTGGCTTACACCTGGCCGGGAACTCCCGGCGAGTTGCTCCCGGGCCAGACCGTCACGGCTACGGCAACGTATGCCATCACCCAGGCGGACATCGACGCCGGTCACGTTGCGAACACGGCAACCACCACGGGAACCCCTCCCACCGGTCCCGCCGTGACCCCGCCCCCTGCGGGCACCGATACACCGCTGACTCCTGGCCCGGCCATGGAGTTCACCAAGACGGCGGACGCTTCGGCGATCCGGAACCCCTCCTTCGTGGGTGACGTCATCACCTACACCTTCACTGCCAAGAACACCGGCAACGTGACGTTGAAGAACGTTTCCATCACGGATCCGTTGGCTGGGTTGTCCGCCCTGAGCTACGTTTGGCCGGGTACTCCGGGCGAGCTGCTTCCGGGCCAGACGGTGACGGCTACGGCAACGTATGCAATCACCCAGGCCGACATCGACGCCGGTCATGTCGCCAACAGCGCCACCACCACTGGTACTCCGCCGTCCGGTCCTCCGGTCACGCCTCCTCCGGGAACGACGGACACCCCGTTGACCCCGGCTCCGGCAATGGAGTTCACCAAGACGGCGGACGCCTCCGGTATCCAGAACCCGTCCGTAGTAGGTGACCGCATCATCTACACCTTCACGGCGAAGAACACCGGCAACGTGAAGTTGAGCAACGTTTCCATCACTGACCCGCTGGCTGGTCTGTCGGCTCTGGCTTACACCTGGCCGGGAACTCCCGGCGAGTTGCTGCCGGGCCAGACCGTCACGGCTACGGCAACGTACGCCATCACGCAGGCGGATATCGACGCCGGCCATGTCGCCAACAGCGCCACCACCACTGGTACTCCGCCATCCGGTCCTCCGGTCACGCCTCCTCCGGGAACGACGGACACCCCGTTGACCCCGGCTCCGGCGATGGAGTTCACCAAGTCTGCTGACTCCTCGGCGATCCAGGATCCGTCGGTTGTGGGTGACATCATCACCTACACGTTCACTGCCAAGAACACCGGCAACGTGACGTTGAAGAACGTTTCCATCACTGACCCGTTGGCTGGGTTGTCGGCTCTGAGCTACAACTGGCCGGGCACCGCGGGTGAGCTGCTTCCGGGTCAGACAGTGACGGCAACGGCAACGTACGCCATTACCCAGGCTGACATCAATGCAGGTCATGTGGTGAACTCGGCCACGACGACGGGCACCCCGCCTGTTGGTCCTCCGGTGACGCCTCCTCCGGGAACGACGGACACTCCGTTGACCCCGGCTCCGGCCATGCAGTTCACCAAGTCAGCTGATACGTCGGCCGTCAAGGATCCTTCCATGGTCGGTGACGTGATCACGTATACCTTCACGGCGAAGAACACCGGCAACGTGAACCTGAGCAACGTTTCCATCACGGACCCCTTGGCTGGGTTGTCCGCCCTGAACTACGTTTGGCCGGGTACTCCTGGCGAGCTGCTTCCGGGCCAGACCGTCACGGCGACGGCATCGTATGCCATCACCCAGTCGGATATCGACGCCGGCCATGTCGCCAACAGCGCCACCACCACTGGTACTCCGCCATCCGGTCCTCCGGTAACGCCTCCTCCGGGAACGACGGACACCCCGTTGACCCCCGAGCCGGGCATGGAGTTCACCAAGACGGCGGATGCCTCGGCAATTCAGAACCCCACCAAGGTGGGCGACGTGATCACGTATTCCTTCTCCGCGAAGAACACGGGCAACGTCACGCTGAAGAACGTGACCATCACGGATCAGTTGGCTGGTCTCTCGGCTTTGGTCTACTCCTGGCCGGGCCCCGCAGGCGAGCTGCTTCCGGGCCAGACCGTGACGGCTACGGCAACGTACGCGGTGACGCAGGCGGATATCGAGGCGGGCCACGTTGCGAACTCGGCCACCACTACTGGTACTCCTCCCACCGGTCCTCCGGTGACGCCTCCTCCGGGAACGACGGATACCCCGTTGACCCCGGCTCCGGCGATGGAGTTCACCAAGTCGGCGGATGCCTCGGCTGTTCAGAACCCCGCCGAAGTGGGCGACGTGATCACTTACACGTTCACGGCGAAGAACAGTGGCAACGTCACGCTGAAGAACGTGGCAATCACGGATCCGTTGGCTGGCTTGTCGGCGTTGACGTACACCTGGCCCGGTGCTGCAGGAATCCTGCTGCCCGGTGAGACGGTGACGGCTACGGCGACTTATGCAATCACCCAGGCGGATATCGACGCCGGCCATGTTGCCAACAGCGCCACGACGACGGGCACTCCGCCGTCCGGTCCTCCGGTGACGCCTCCTCCGGGAACGACGGATACCCCGTTGACCCCGGCTCCGGCGATGGAGTTCACCAAGACGGCGGACGCCTCGGGGGTCCAGAACCCCACTAAGGTGGGTGACATCGTCAAGTACGCATTCACGGCGAAGAACACGGGCAACGTCACGTTGAAGAACGTGACCATCACGGATCAGCTGGCTGGGTTGTCGGCTCTGAGCTACAACTGGCCGGGTACTCCGGGTGAGCTGCTTCCGGGTCAGACGGTGACGGCTACGGCAACGTACGCCATCACGCAGTCCGACATTGATGCAGGCCACGTCGCGAACAGCGCTACCACCACCGGTACTCCTCCGTCCGGTCCTCCGGTCACGCCTCCTCCGGGAACGACGGATACCCCGTTGACCCCGGCTCCGGCAATGGAGTTCACCAAGTCTGCCGATGATTCCGCAGTTCATGACCCGTCGAAGGCCGGTGACCTGATCACTTACACCTTCACGGCGAAGAACACCGGCAACGTCACGTTGAAGAATGTGGTCATTGATGATCCCCTGGCTGGCCTCTCGGCTTTGACGTTCAGCTGGCCCGGTGCAGCAGGAACCCTGCTTCCCGCTGAGACAGTGACGGCTACGGCAACGTACGCCATCACCCAGGCGGACATCGACGCCGGCCACGTCGCCAACTCGGCCACGACCACGGGCACTCCTCCCGTTGGTCCGCCGGTAACGCCGCCTCCGGGTGAAACGGACACTCCGTTGACCCCGGCTCCGGGCATGGAGTTCACCAAGACGGCTGACGCCTCCGCTGTTCACTCGCCTTCCAAGGTCGGTGACCTGATCACTTACACCTTCACGGCGAAGAACACAGGGAACGTCACGTTGACCAACGTCTCCATCGACGACCCCCTGGCTGGACTCTCTGCGCTGAGCTACACGTGGCCCGGTGCAGTAGGAACCCTTCTTCCGGGTCAAACGGTGACGGCTACGGCAACGTACGCCATCACTCAGGCGGATATCAATGCCGGTCACGTCGCCAACTCGGCCACCACCACGGGAACTCCTCCCACCGGTCCCTCGGTGACGCCTCCTCCGGGTACCACGGACACTCCGTTGACCCCGGCGGCAGGTTTGGAGTTCACCAAGACGGCTGACGCTTCTGCGGTAGGTGATCCCACCCATGTGGGTGATCTGATCACTTACACGTTCACGGTGAAGAACACCGGAAACGTTCCGCTGAAGGGCGTTGTGGTCAACGACTCCATGCCTGGTCTGTCTGCCTTGAACTACGCCTGGCCCGGTGATGCGGGAGTCCTGCTCCCCGGCCAGACGGTGACGGCTACGGCGACGTACGCCATCACGCAGGCGGATATCAACGCAGGCAAGGTGGCCAACACGGCAACTGCCACCGGCATTCCGCCCGCGGGACCGCCGGTGAGCACGCCACCTGCAACGGCTGAAGTGACCTTCCCGCCGACCGTCCCGCCGGCCGCGCCGTCGGCGTCGGATCAGTCCGGAGGGTCGCTGGCCAGCACTGGTGTTGTTCTCACCGTGCTGCCCATCAGCCTTCTGGTGGTTGGCGCGGGTCTCTTCCTGTTCCTCGCTGGGCGCCGCAAGCGTTCCGAGGCCTAGGTAGCAGTGTGCGTGGCAGCCGGGTTCACAGCCCGGCTGCCACGCACACGTCCGTTCATTTACACATCACGAAAGATCCAGGTAGCCATCACATGAAGAAATCAGTCGCGGGCCTCGTGGGCGTGCTGGTTGCAGCCTCGGCACTGTCCGCTTGCTCTTCGCCGCAAAGCAGCGAAGCGGGCAATCCGCCGTCGTCGACCACAACCCAAGCCGCCACCACAGGCGAGGCAAAGCCGGCGAACCCGGGCACTGGCATCATCGAGGCAACCTCCATGACCTCCTGTGACACGGCGCCCGGGAAGGTGACGGCCAAAGGGACGGTGACTCCTCCGGCCCGTGCCAAAGGAGCAGTCAAGATCACCGTCAGCTGGGTGGATTCAAAGACTTCTGCCGTGCTTGCCCGTGGAGAGCAGACCTTCAAGGATGCCGCAGCAGACAAAGCTCTCGACTGGACCATCAACGCAGAAGTCTCCAAGCCAGGGGTGGACGTCAAGTGCGTCCTCGGGGCTACGGTGCTCTAGCGCGCGGCTCCAGCAGCCGGTCTCAAGCAGCCGGGACCGCTGTTCCTTTGGAGAAGCGGCCAACCAGGTATCCACTACCCGGTTGGCCGCTTTTTTTGCCACTGGATGGCATGCCAAAAGAGAAGCCCTGCCGTGAGGAGAACGCCGCCCAGGAGCGCGTAGGGAGCGTTCGACAACATCATGTACGTGAACTGGGCCGTTGAGGCAGATTGATACGTCGCCGGAGCGGGCCCGACCAAGGCCGCGGCGGCGGTGGCAATGGCCCAGATCCCCACCCACAGCAAGCCTGCGTCAAGAACCCAGAGGGCGATGATGAAGGGGTTCACGGACAGGCGCCTGGGCGGCGGGCCTGCTGTCTCCGGAACATGCGGGCTGACTGCCTGTACGGCATTGCCATGCTCGTCGATTTCGCGGAAACCGATCCGCTCGTGAACGTGGTCTTTCATGGGTCCCCCAACCGCGGACTGTCCTTGTTCCTGCACTCTACTCCCCGTAGATCCGAGGTTGGGGTACCGGCTCTTGGAGGACCTAAATACCCGCCGTCTCCGCCGAAAGCGGCCGTATTCTCCACGCAAAACCCCGTCCGGAAAAGTCAATGACGGAGTGATCTTGCAGTTGTGGACCCAGAAACCGCCTTCCGAGCGAAATAGGTCACAAAAGTTTGACGGAAAGGCTTACCTAAGTAAGGCTTACCTTGCTAACAAGCGCCCCAACGCAAACGGAAGGAAGCTGACGTGACGTCACCCAGTGTCGAAGAGCGGATCGCTCAGGAACCGGATTTTGGTTCCAAGGTGGAGCTGGCCCTCGCTGCCACAAACCAGCTGTTCAACGCCCGCAATTCGCCCAGCTACGTGGCGCAGGTGCTTCAGGGAGTCAACGCCGTCTCCACCAAGGTCCAACGGACCGCCCGGCCCTTCACTGGTGTGGGGCATGCAGATCTCAAAGCGAAGGTCGGCGCGGTTGACCTTGAGCGTCCGTTGCCTGACACCGCTGCCGCCCTTGAGGAACTCGATGAGCTTTACCTCAAGGACGCTGTCTACTTCCACGACTCCCGCTACGCAGCGCACTTGAACTGCCCCGTGGTCATCCCCGCCTTGGTGGGTGAAGCAGTGCTCTCGGCCGTGAACTCTTCCATGGACACCTGGGACCAGAGCGCGGGCGCCACCATGATCGAGCGTCGCCTTATCGATTGGACCGCTGAGCGCATCGGCTTCAACGCGGAGGCTGATGGCGTCTTCACCTCAGGTGGCAGCCAGTCCAACTTCCAGGCCTTGCTGATCGCCCGCAACCACGCCGTCTCCAAGCTGCGGGCCGCGAACGGGGGCGCCCGCCTGCCGCACCTCCTGGACCGGCTCCGGATCTTCACCTCCGCGGACAGCCACTTCAGCATCCAGAAGTCGGCTTCCATGCTGGGCCTCGGTTTTGACGCCGTGATCGCGATTCCTACTGCCGAAGACCACCGCATGGACCCCGCCGCGCTTGCGGCCGCTTTGGCGGAAGCTCACGACGCCGGTCTGGTACCCATGGCCGTCGTGGCCACCGCCGGGACCACGGACTTCGGCTCGGTTGACCCGCTCTCCGAGCTCGCCGCGCTGGTCCGCGCCTACGATTCCTGGCTGCATGTCGATGCGGCCTACGGCGGAGGCCTGATCGTTTCCGGGCGTTACCGGCACCTTTTGGACGGTATCCACCTGGCCGATTCCGTCACTGTGGACTTCCATAAGACCTTCTTCCAGCCGGTCAGCTCCAGTGCAGTCCTGGTCCGTAACGGTTCCATGCTTGGCCACGTCACCTACTACGCGGACTACCTCAACCCTGAGAGCGCCGCGAAGGCCGAGATCCCCAACCAGGTGGACAAGAGCATCCAGACCACGCGCCGTTTCGATGCCCTGAAGCTATGGCTCACGCTGCGCATCATGGGTGCGGACGCCATTGGTGCGCTCTTCGACGAGGCCATTGACCTGACGGGCCGCGTGGGCATGCTGCTGGCTGACGACCCTGAATTCGAGCTCGCGGCAGCACCGCAGCTGAGCACCCTCGTGTTCCGGTACCGCCCCGAGGTTGAGGGTTCACGACTGGCCGAAGACGCGGCAGACATCCTCAACCCAGCCATCCGTGCGGCCATCTTCGCCTCGGGTGAGGCTGTCGTTGCCGGAACCAAGGTCGCCGGACGCCACTACCTGAAATTCACCCTCCTCAACGCTGAAGCCAGCCTGGGGGACATCCACGAAATCATCGAACTGATCCGCAGGACCGGCGCCAGCCTCCTCGCAAACACCACGGAGGAAGCAGCATGAGCACCCCTGACAACGGCAGGATCTACGACGTCGCAGGCATCGGCGTCGGGCCCTTCAACCTGGGGCTGGCCGCGCTGAGCGAGCCGCTGGAAGACTTGGACTGCGTGTTCCTGGACCGCCGTGAGTCCTTCGACTGGCACCCTGGCATGATGCTTGAGCCGGCGCACTTGCAGGTTCCTTTCATGGCGGACCTTGTCACCCTTGCCGACCCGACGTCGCCTTTCTCTTTCCTGAACTTCCTGAAGCAGACGGGCCGTTTGTACCGCTTCTACATCCGGGAGAATTTCTACCCGTTGCGCGCCGAGTACAACCAGTACTGCCAGTGGGTCGCGGGCCAGCTTGAGTCCGTTCGTTTTAGCACGGATGTGCTGGATATCAGCTACGACGACGGCGTGTACCGCCTTTCGGTGCAGGGACCGGATGGCGCTGAGGTGCTTCGCGCCCGTCGACTGGTCCTTGGCACCGGAACGTCCCCGTACATTCCGGACTCCTGTGCAGGAATAGTGCACGCCGGGGGACTCGTCCTCCACAACGCCGACTACCTGTCGAGGAAGAGTGAGCTGCAGTCCAAGCGCAGCATCACCATCGTGGGCAGCGGCCAGAGCGCTGCGGAGCTCTACTACGAACTCCTTCAGGAAATCGACGTCTACGGCTACCAGCTGAACTGGGTCACCCGCTCCGGGCGCTTCTTCCCGCTGGAGTACACCAAGCTCACGCTCGAGATGACGTCTCCGGAGTACGTCGACTACTTCCACTCGCTGCCGGGCGAGCAGCGCGATTCACTGATCAAGAGCCAGAAGAACCTGTACAAGGGCATCAACTCGGACCTGATCGACGACATCTACGACCTCCTCTACACCAAGAGCCTCTCCGGCATGGTGGACTCGCAGCTGCACACCCATTCGACACTGACCGCAGCGGCGTGGGACGCGGCGACGGGCACCCACACCCTCCAGCTGCACCACGAGGAACACGGCCGCGACTACAGCCTCGAGTCCGAAGCCGTGGTCCTGGCGACCGGCTACAGCTACAAGGAACCTGCCTTCCTGGGCGGCATCCACGACCGCATCCGCCGCGACTCCAAGGGCCGCTTCGACGTCGAGCGCAACTATGGAACCGGCGTCGAACCCGGCGAGATCTTCGTCCAGAACGCGGAGCTCCACACTCACGGTTTCGTGACTCCGGACCTTGGCATGGCCGCCTACCGCAACTCCTGCATCCTGCGCGAAATTACCGGACGCGAGGTCTACCCGATCGAGCGCAGCATCGCCTTCCAGCAGTTTGGAGCGCCCGCTCCCGTGCCGGCCGGCGTCCCGGAGAACGCCGGGGTGACGGCATGAGCTTCACCTTCCGCGCTGTGGACCCCGTAGCCGACGCACCTGTCCTTCACAGCTGGGTGAGCCAGGAGTATGCCCGCTTCTGGGGAATGGTTTCGGCCACTGAGCAGGACGTTGTGGAGGAATACTCAAAGATCGCCGCCTCCGGTCACCACCAAGCGTTCCTGGGACTCGACGACGGCGTCCCCGCCTTCCTGATGGAGCGGTACCGTCCGGAGTCCTCGCCGCTGGCGGACGTTTACGACGTCCAGCCCGGCGATGTTGGCATGCACCTGCTGGTGTCGCCGCCGGTCGGTGAGCCGCAACCGGGCTACACCACGGCCGTTATGCAGTCCGTGATGACGGAACTGTTCGCGGACCCCGCAACCCGGCGGATCGTCGTCGAGCCTGACGCCCGCAACCACAAGATCCATGTCCTCAACGAAAAGGTGGGCTTCCGCCCGCGCGGCGTGGTGACCCTGCCCGCCGTCGACCCTGCCGAAGACCACAAAAAGGCTCTGTTGAGCTTCTGCGCCCGCGAGGATTTCCTCGCCACCCTGACCCCGATTCTGGCCGCGCCTGCCGCGGCGACCAGAGGAGAATCCCTGTGACCACCACTGCCGACAAAGCGACGACCACCGCCGTTGATTCCGTGTCGCACTTGACCCCTGAACGCTGGGCGGCAGCAAACCGCCATCTGGTTCGCAAGGCAATCGCGGAGTTCTCGCACGAACGCATCCTGGTGCCGGAGCTTATTCGCGATGAAGGCGCCGGCATTGGGCTTTACCGCGTGATGAGCGACGATGACGCCACCGAATACCGTTTCCGTGCACGGCTGCTGCAGCTTGAGCACTGGTCTGTTTTCGCCGATTCCATAGTGCGCCTGCGCGACGGCGGGGAATTGCCCATTGACGCCTTGGACTTCATCGCCGAGTTTCACGAGGCACTGGCCATCCGGATGGAAATGCTGCCGGTGTACCTCGAGGAGATCAGCAGCACGCTGGCCAGCCACGCGTATAAGCAGGGCAAGCCGTTCAGCTCGGCCGAACTGGCAGCGGGCATCACGGGCGGGACCGACCCGGCCGCTGACTTCCAGGCCATTGAACACAGCATGACCGAAGGCCACCCCTGTTTCGTGGCTAACAACGGCCGGCTTGGTTTCGGGATCGCGGACTACCACGCGTTCGCGCCGGAAACCGGGGCAACCGTGAAGCTTCAATGGATCGCAGTGCACCGCAGCAAGGCAGTTTTCACCTCGAGCGCGGGGCTGGACTACCGGACACACTTCGAAGCTGAACTCGGGCCGGCTACCTTGGCGTGGTTCAACGCAGAGCTATCCGCGTCCGGCCTGGATCCCGAGGACTATCTCCTCATGCCGGTCCATCCGTGGCAGTGGGACAACAAGCTCACCGTGACGTTAGCGGCAGAAATCGCCCAGCGACACATCGTGAACCTGGGTACGGGGGAGGACAACTACCAGGCGCAACAGTCCATCCGTACCTTCTTCAACACCACCTCACCGGAGAAGGCGTACGTGAAGACGGCCATGTCCGTATTGAACATGGGCTTCATGCGTGGCCTGTCTCCGCTGTACATGAAGGCAACGCCGGCCATCAACGACTGGCTTCAGGAACTGATCGGCAATGACCAGGAGCTCCAGAGCCGGGGCCTGGCCATGATCCGTGAAACCGCTGCCATCGGTTATCACAACCACTACTACGAGGCGGCTTCCGCCAAGGGTTCGCCCTACCGCAAGATGCTCTCGGCCCTGTGGAGGGAGAGTCCGCTGCCGATGCTCAAGGACGGGCAACAGCTGGCCACCATGGCTTCATTGCTGCACGTGGATTCGTCCGGGAACTCCGTGGTTTCGGCCCTGATTTCCCGGTCCGGCCTGGCGCCCACCGAATGGCTTCGCCGCTACTTCGAGGCCTACCTGGTGCCGCTGGTCCACTGTCTCTATGAGTACGAGCTCGCCTTCATGCCGCACGGGGAGAACGTGATCCTGATCCTCGAAAACGGCGTGCCCGTCCGGGCGATCATGAAGGACATCGCCGAGGAAATCGTTGTCATGGGGGACCGGCTGGAGCTGCCGGATGAAGTCTCGCGCATCAAGGCCGAGATCCCTGCCGAGGAAATGGTCCTGGCCATCTTCACGGACGTCTTTGACTGCATCTTCCGCTTCCTGTCCGCGGTTCTCGTGGAGGACGGGACACTGGCCGAGGACGAATTCTGGGAGACTGCGGCTTCCGTGCTTCGCGAATACCAACAGCGCCACCCGGAGCTTGCAGACCAGTTCGCCATGCACGACCTGTTCGCGGCGGATTTCGAGCTGTCCTGCCTCAACCGTCTCCAGCTCCGGAACAACCAGCAGATGCTTGACATCTCGGACCCTTCCGGAGGGCTGCAAATGGCCGGCCGCTTGACCAACCCCTTGGCGGGAAGACACGGGGATGCTGTTTCGCTGTCAGCAAAATCTGGAATCACTGGTCCATCACGGTCATAGGCATCCCGAGGCCTGGAGGCCCGAATTTCCGCCTGCAGTGGTTCGGAAACCTTCGGATCCGCTTGTGGCCGCAGAATATTTCACGGGTTGCCAAACACTGCAAGTCACACGGCCCAGCGACAAAACCCGGGAACGATGTGCCCTCCGGATTTTGCTAGGTTCAGTTTTGTCCAGTGAATGGATTAGTTCGACCATCTATCTCTTTGGGGGGAGGTAAAAAATATGGAGAACCAACTGGCTCAGATTGAGCAGCTTGATGAACTCGACGCACCCGGCTGGGGCGAGTGGGTTGCCGGAATCGGCGTAGGCGCAGTTGTTGGCGGCGGCCTGATTTACGGCGGAATCGCCATCGGCGTTGCGATCACCTGACACAGGAGATTGACCTTCCAGACCGTCAGACATGAAGCCTATGGGGAGGTGAAATGGAAACCACTCTTGATGTGAACAGCGAATTCAGTGCCCTCGTTGCCGGAATTGAACCCTTGGAGTCGCTTGACGCGGCTTGGAACTGGGGAGAATTCTTCGGCGGCGTGGCGATCGGAGTCGGTGCTGCAGGCGTTGTCGCCGGCGGCATCGGCATCGGCGTAGCCATCACCTAGGAAATGACAGTACTTGTGGGGGCCGGGCATTGTGATTCGGCCCCCACAGGCATTGTCCAAACATCAATCTGCAGAAAGAGTGACGACGCGAATGACTCAAAGCAAGGCATTCATCCCGCTCATCGCCGTACTTGGTGCATTGGTTGCCATCATGGGCGGTCTCACCGCGATGCTCGCGGCAACCGGAAACCAGCCAGTGCTTTTCGGCCTCACCTTGGCTATTGGCATGATCTTGCTTGTTGTGCTGGGCATCTTCATCGGACTCCTAAGAAAGCGCAGCTGACAACCATGCCAGTGGAGCCCATCGTTTCGATGACAGGCGTTGAAAAAAGGTACGGCCAAAAAACGGGAGTTTCAGGCGTCACCTTCGGCTTGGGCCGGGGTGAATGTGTGGGGCTTCTGGGCCCCAACGGGGCGGGGAAATCCACGCTTTTGAAGATCTTGTGCGGTCTGATGCGGCCCACAGAGGGAAGCGTCCGGATCTTCAACCAGGATCCCGGGGCGGTGAAGGAGCCGGGCAAGACGCTTGGCTTTGTCTTTGACCCTGCCGGCCTCCCGCCGGACCTTACTGTCCGGGACTGCCTGACTATCGAATCGATGGCCCAAAACCTGGGACGCGGCGCCGTCGCCGCGGTTGCCGAGGACTTTGATCTGACGGAGTTCATGGGGCGGCGGGTCCGTAAGCTGTCCACAGGCCAGCGGCAGAGGGCAGCCTTGGCGGCTGCCATGATGGGTGGGCCCGATGTCCTGGTGTTGGACGAACCCATGAACGGACTCGACATCGAATCGACGCGCTGGCTTCGAATAAAAATCGAAGAACGCACCGCCCGCAACCAAACGACCCTCATTTCCAGCCACAATCTTTCGGAAGTCCGGCGGTTGGCGGACAGGGCAATTGTGGTCCGTACGACCCAACGCTATGACGGCCCTGTTCCCGAACTTGGGGATGCCGACTTGGAACGCTGGTACCTCTCCCTCGTCCATGATGGCTCGGAGAACACCCTGGACAAAGCCTCCAGTGCTGGAAAGGGTGACGCTTCGTGATACGCGCCGAAGTTTTCCGCCTGACCAGGGGATGGTCACTTCCCATCCTGCTCCTGACAGCCCTGGTGCTCAATGTCCTGGCTGCATATGGCACGTCCACGGGTTTCGATGCGGGACTCGCTGCCCCCGGTGCTTCAGAGAAGGCCACCGCGGCACTGGTGGGCCTCGGTTTCGGTGCCAGCCTCTTTTCCATGATTTTCGGGGCCATCAGCGTCACGCGTGATTTTGGCAATGCGTCCATCGGCCGGAGTGCATTCCTCTCAGGCGGCGCTGTGCGACTGCTGTCCCTGCGGGCCTTTGCCTTGGCGGTTCCCGCGATTGCCTTCGCGGTTGCAGGAACAGTTTCAGTGGTGGTGGTCGCCATGGTTGCCGTTTCCTCGAAGGGCGGCCACTTTGTCCTCGACGGCGACGGCCGCGCAACCCTGGCCGGAGTGTTCTTCACCATCATCTTCGCGGCCTACCTTGGTCATTTCATCGCCTGGCAGGGCAGGAAGTCCCTGCCCGTGGTTATCGCCCTGGTCGCGTGGACGCTGGTCTTGGAACCGAATCTGATCAACATTCTTCCTGCCGCGGGCAAGTTCCTGCCCGGCGGCGCGGGCCAAGCCATGACCCTTGATGCCTCGGCCACCTTTGACACGCTTCCAGTAGGTGCCGGTTATGCCGTCTATTTGGGATGGCTGGTGGTCCTGTTTGCCGCCGCGGGGATCCGGCTCAGACGAACGGACCTCCTGTGAGCAGCCAGTATCAGTGGCTCAGCCAGATCCGGCTCTCCGAGCAGGACGAGAGCGGGCGGATCCTCATCAGCACCGCTGCAGGTCCGGTCCTGCGTCTGCCGCAGGCCCTCGGAGAAATCGTCCGCGAAGCCCAGCAAGCATTGCCCGACGTGGATGCCCACGGTATCGCGGAACGGATACGTGCCGGCAGCGGGACGCAGAGTGGCCAGACCAAGACCGATCGTTCGCAGCTGACGGCGGCAGAAGTGCAACTGCTGCTGGACACGCTGGCAAAGAACCCGGCACTGGCCCGGCTGGACGTGTCTCCGGTCCGGCGCCTGCAGTTCCGAAAGCCATTTTCCATCCAGCTGACCCTTCTGGACCCATCGTGGCTGCTTGGCCGCATGCCCTGGACCCGGCGGATCATTCGTTCTTCCGGCTTTTGGTGGACTGTCGCCGCCCTCAACGGTGTGGGTGTGGCTGCCGTGGCCGTGCTGCTCATGGACCAGGGAAGCGCCCTTCATGACACCACGACGGTGACTGGCTACCTCTGGCTTTTGGTGGCCCTGTACCTTGCCGTCTTCATTCATGAGTTTTCCCACGCGGCGACGTTGGTCGCTTTCGGTGGCCGTTCGCACCGCGTCGGTTTCATGCTGTTCTATTTGGTTCCTGCTTTCTTCTGTGATGTAACGGATGCGTGGAACCTCAAGCCTGCTGATCGCGCCAAGGTTGCCTTGGCGGGCATCGCAGCCCAAGGAAATCTGGGTGCAATTGCCGGGGTCCTCTCCTTTGTTCTGCCCAGAGACCTTGCCACCCTTGCCGCGGCCTTTAGTGTGTTGTGTTTCCTCTACGGGCTGCTGAACCTGATCCCCTTCGTGAAGTTGGACGGGTACATCGCGTTGGTGGGATACCTCGACAAGCCAAACCTCCGGGCGAGCTGCATGGCAGAGTTCCAGGCATGGACCAGAGGCTTGATCTTCCGTCAGGGATCCCCGAGCCAGGTCCCGGCGTCCCCAAAGCGGCTGATCTTCGGATTCCTGTGCATCGTTTTCCCACTCTTGATCCTTATTGGAGTGGTGGCCGCTGCTGGAAGCTACCTGGCGTCATGGGGGAAAGTTGCAGCGTGGATCCAGTTGTTCCTGGCAGGTGGACTTGTCGTTTGGCTGCTGCTGAGGGGGATCGGCCATATGGTCGGACTGCGGAAATCCGGCATCGCCAAGGGTCCTGTAACGGTCTATGGCGCTGCACTGTTGCTTGCCGCAGTGGCACTGGTGGTCGTTGTTCCGTTCCCCAACAACGTTCGCGGCGGCCTTTACAGTGATGGTGATGGGCCCAGGTTCGTGGTCCTGGGAGGATCCGCTGGAGCAACGGGCGGGACAGTTGACCTGTTCGGGCCAGGGCTTGTGCCGGGCAGCAGGATCGGGACGGCGACAGCCGCCGGCGATCCCGAGCCGTGTACGGTTCCCCTGGCAGCAACGGTTGCCGTCAAGGAGTCGGACCTGACCCTGGACGCCCTGTGCGTCCGGCTGGACTATGCCGGCACGGCGCCCCGCACCGGCACGGCAGTATGGCAGGTCCCCGGCCAGACAATCGCCCAGTGGGTGGCCAATCTGGGAGCAAGGGCGGTCGGCCCATGATCCGCCCGAGGTTTACGGTTATTTGCCCCGCCTATAACCGCTCGGCTCCGATAGCGGCAACCATTGAGAGTGTCCTGAAACAAACCAGGGGAGACTTCGAACTACTTGTTGGCTCTGATGGTTCAACAGATGATACGGACGACATCGTCGCCGGGTTCGCACGCGCCGACAGCCGTGTGAAGTTAGTGCGGCTGGCCCACACGGGCGATCCCGGGTTGGTGCGAAACCGGCTGTGCGGGCAAGCCGGCCAGGGGTACGTGGCCTACATTGACCACGACGATGTGTGGCGGGAGGACCACTTGGCGGTTCTGGGGTCGGTCTTGGACTCTGGTGCAGAGTGGGCGGCCAGCGGTGGGGATTATCGCCATGACGACGGCTCGTCAACCATTCTCGGCGGACGCAGCCTGCTGTGGCATCCGGAACTTGCCGTGGTGGATCCCTACGCGGAGCCTTCCCGTGTGGCGCACAGGATGCCTGTCCTCACGGCGGCCGGCGGCTGGCGCAGAGCAGCCAGGGGACTGGAGGACTGGGACCTTTGGTGGCGTATGAGTTCCCGAGGGGCCGGCCTTCAGCCCGTGGATGAAACGACGGCGGTTGTGTCCATTTCCGGGACGACCCGCCGGCACACCTTGGACCACCACTTGGTGGTTCCTTTGGCGGGAACTGCCAGTGCGTCAGCGGCCCGGGCCGCGGTTGAAGACTGGTCCCAGGCGAGACTGGCCGAAGTATTTGCCGCGGACTTCCTCCGCTGGGCAGGGGAGATCGACCTCGACCCGCTGGTGATGTTGCCGTTGGCGAACAACGGGTCTGGCGGCTGCCTGCCGGAGGAAACGGCAGAACGCCCGGGCCCCTCAGTTTCAACCGCGCCGCACATGGCGTTCACTGTGGGTGCATTCCCTGGTGGTCACGATGGTTGGTTGGTGGGCATCGCAGCTCCTGTTGTCAGCCGTGGTCATCGCCAGGCGATGCAACGGGTCCTGAGGACGCGGTTCCCCGAAGCGATGGGGCGCCTGGAATCCGGAGTGTCGCTCCGGTGCGGGGGCATAGGCGAGCAGATGAAGAATGCACAATCCAAGAGGGGGAATCATGAGTGAAGAGTTGTTGGCGGAGCCCGCAATGTCAGAACGCCTGCGTTTGTGGCTTGAAGGAGGACGCCCCGGCCCCGGTATCCGGGACGCATTGATGGTGGGGGACGTGGACGAGGAGCGGATGCGGCTGTTGCCGGCGTCGGGCACCTCGCTCGTGTTCGTCGAGGAATCGCAGGTTGAGACAGCCAAATCCCTGACGACGTCGACCGTCGTCGGCTATAGCGGTGAGTTCTCCACCAACGGTGGCGAAATCGGGATCGGTGACAGCTTTGTCCTCCAGCTGGAGGGGTATGCAACTGCGCCCTATGTCGCGATCTCGTGTCCCACAGTTTTCTCACTTGATGAGGATGCAGACCGCGAAGCTGCTGCAGCCGACGCCGATACTGCCTTCGCGTCCGGGGTGTTTCCACGGTTTCTCCTGACGCAGTTGGTGACGGTCCTGGACCAGCAGTTCTGGCAGAACAGCGGACGGCTGGGGACTGACCCGGCCCGCCTTTACGTGGCCGAGGGGGGATCGGAGCTGCTTTCCGGTCCGGCCGGCGGATCAGTGGAGGTATCCGGCGACAGCTGCCGGACATCCGCCCCCGTAGCCGGTGAAGACAACGCCCGGCTGCTTGCGGATAACCCTGGTATCGGGCGCTTTTTTGGCGCGGCCAAAGTCCTCCGCGCTGCGCAGAGTCGTTTCCCCGCCGGCGTCCAGGTGGCAGGGTTCGGTTTCCGGCTGGTCCAGGGAGAAACCCCGGGTGAGCGGTCTCGGCGCGACAGTGTTTACGTGCTGGTCGCTGAAGACGCGTACTACCTGACGGACCTCAGCACGGGAAAGCTCAGCAAGGTTCCCAAGGATGTGGCCGAAGTGGTGGAGTGTGTCCTGTCTGCTGCGGAGCCGAGCCAGGAACTTCAGGCGCGGCTGGGCCTGAAGCTCTCAGGCAAGGACCTTTCTCCGGCGGCACAGATCCGCCGGAGCAAAGAACTGCAGAAGCTTTTCGAGCACCTCGCCATTGCTCCTGAAACGGAGACGCCCGGAATCCCCGCGGTGGCCGTCCCGGTGAACCCTGCCCTGACCATTGTTCCGGTCATCGTCACATGAGCGGGAAGCCGGCAACGTTATACACCGGACGGGGCGCAGAGCTCTACCATGCGATTGTTCAGTCTGACAGCTCGGAGCTGCGGGAGATCATCCGCTGCCTCCGGGGCAAGGACGCGCGGGTGCTTGAACTGGCGGCAGGTTCCGGGCGGATAACCTTGGCCGTCCTGCCGTTTGTCAGATCGGTGACCGCAGTGGACAATTCGGCTGAGCTCCTGTCCATCCTGCAGGAGGAACTGGTCAAGCCGGAGCGGGTCAAGAACGCAGCAAAAGTGGACGCGGTCCTGGCCGACATCCTGCGGTTGGAGCTGACGGACCAGTTCGACGCCGTGATTCTGGGGACTACCTCCCTTTGCCTCTTTGACGCGGACCAACGCCGCTCGCTCTTGGGCGACATCCAACGATGGCTGCTTCCCGGCGGGGAGCTCCTGATTTCCCTGCGGACCCCCGAGCTGGGGGGAAGTGACTTCTACGTGCACGAGGTTTCCCCTCAGCTGGCCATCGAGGAATCTTTTGATGTCACTGCCGGGACGTTCACCTCAAAGCTGGTGGAACGGAATGACGCCGGGGAACGGGTGGCGGAGTATTCCGTGACAACCCATTTGCTGACCGAGGCTGAGTTCAGGGCGGAACTGGGTGCTGCCGGGTTTGCTGTGGCAGCAGCATTCGATGTTGGCCCGCGGAACCGCGCAGATGCCATCGGCAATTACAAACTTTTCAGGGCCCATGCTTCAGCTGCGGGTGCCGGTATCAAGGAGGGCCACACGCATGGGTAGCGGGGATTACTTCGAGTTCTACTTGCCATCGAAGGACTGGGGCAATGCGGAGGCCGTCACGGCCCGCGGTAACACCGTTACGTTCTCCGACGGCAGTGAAGCGCTCTGCGGGATCAGCGGCCTGTGGAATGCCAGCCTGGGCTACGGCAACCTGGCGGTGGCCGAAGCGATCAACCACGCGAACCTCCACGCGGCTACCCTGCCCATATTCCGCAGGGGTAGTGCTTACTCCCGCGAAGCGGCCGCGCGGCTCCTGGAATTCGCACGGCCCCATGAATACGCATCGGTGTTCTATTCAACGTCCGGCAGTTCCGCTCTTGACGCCGTGGTGAAGCTCAGCCGGCAGTTCCACGACATCGCCGGTAACCCAAAACGCCGCCGCGTGATCAGCTTTACAGGCAGTTACCACGGAGTGACCATGGGGGCTATGGCCGTGACCGGGTCTTATCTCTTCCAGGACGTCTATCAAGTGGACCAACGGCTCAACATCAAGATCCCGTACGACGATGTCAATGCCTTGGAAATCGTGATGAAGAGGTTTGGCCCGGAAGTGGCAGCAGTCATCATGGAGCCCGTTCTTGGCTCCGGAACCTTACCTGTTCCACAGGAAATCGTTGATGCTGTTTACGCTTTCCGGGAGTCCGAGGGTTTCCTTGTTGTTGCCGACGAGGTGGCTACCGGTTTCCATAGAACGGGACCGAAATTCGCCAGCCACCTTTGGCCGCAACCGGACGTGATGGTGGTGAGCAAGGCCCTGACCAACGGCACCTGTGCAGCGTCTGCGCTCCTCCTGGGGCGCCGCGTAGTGGACTCGTTCGACCAGGCCCAGCAAGTCTTCTGGCATGGTGAGACCCAAGCCGGATCGCCGCAGTCCTGTGCAGCGATTGTGGCGACACTGGATGAAATCGAGCGGTTGGACATCGAAGAGTCGGCAGCCCGTGTGGGGAAGAAGCTGGCCGAATTTGTCAGCACCCTGGAGGGATTGTCCCCACGGGTCAAGGGATTTGGCCTGGGAGCGTTCCGGGCGGTCCAGCTGTTTGATGGGGCGGGGGAACTCATCGGAACGGACAAGGTGTTCGAGCTGGTGGGCGAGTGCCGCCGGCGCGGGGCGATTGTCCAGCCTTCTCCGGGGGCACTGCAATTCGTTCCGGCCCTCAACTATCCCGACGAGGAGCTGGATGTGCTCTTCTCACGGATCCACAGCGTTGTGGAGGACTACGTGGCCGGGAAGCCGGCGTGATCCCTGCTCCCGTCAGCAGGCCTCCCACCCCATTGCAGATTGCAGGAGCGGGGTCCGCCCGCCATCTGGCTGCCGGTTTCCGCGACACCAAGTCGGTATTGGTGGTGGACCCTGCCGTGATGGGTCGGGCCGAGAGACTTTTGGCCGGAGGATTCCTGTGGCTGGAAACTGCTCCGCCGGTGGTCAGCGCAGAACATGCAGCCGGGTTCGGCCGCAGGCTTCGGGAGCGCGGAGTGGAGCGTGTCCTCAGCGTTGGAGGCGGAAACACCATGGACTTCGCGAAGCTGGCGGTGTCCATGGCGGCGGATCCGTTGGTGGAATCAGTTGTGACCCGTAGCGGTGGCCCTGCCGGCGTGGTGGTCCTGCCCCGGCCGCTCAGTAGCCACATCGAAGTGTCCGCCATACCCACTACCTTTGGCACCGGGTCCGAGGTCACCTCAGGCGCCTGCTTCGAATCCGCTGGGCCGGCCGACGGTCACGGCGGATTCCGTGCCAAGAGCCTTGTCCTGCTGGAGGGACTGAAAACCTCGGCAGTCGCTTATGATCCGGAATTCCTTGAAGCGCCGCCCTGGCTCATTGCCGAAGGCCTCCTGGAACCGGCAGTCCGGCTCCTGACGTCCCTTGTTGAGGGGACCCCGGACCTGGCCTACTCCGATGCGCAGGGCAGCTGGCTCCTTGCGGAGGCAGGAGAACACTTGGCGGCCGGGCAGAAGACGGACTTCCGGTTGTCCCCGTCTGAACGAGTGGATGCTGCCCTGCTGAGCGCCGAATCGCACGCTGGTTGGTCCTTGCGCGGACGTGGCCCCGCGCCGTCGTCGCTCTGGTTTCCGGCCAACGAGCTGTCCATGGCTTTGGGTTTGCGCAAGAACCAAGCCTCCGCGCTCCTGCTGCGGCCCTGGTTGGAAGCTGTAGGCAACGGGAAGGCAGCATGGGGAAACCAGCGGAAACTGGACGAGCTCTGGCCCCTGGTTTCCGTTGGAGCCGCCGCTGCGGTGACCGCAACACTGAAGGGGCCCGACGGCGGTGCCTTGGTCGGCGGACTGGCCGGCGGAGACGGAATGCAGGTGGACGATCTGGCCGATTCCTTGGCCACCAGGACCCTTGGACGCTTCGGCCGTGGACGTCCCATGAAGCGGGCAGTGGGACATGGGGAGCTCGTGGATCTCTTTGCGGCTGCCTTGTCCCCTGCCAATTTCCAGCAAGCCGGCCTGCAGCAAACAGGGAGCGATTCATATGGCCGTTGACTATCAGCAGACACTGAATCCTGCGAACGGGCTTGCCCGCAGCGTCCGTGTGCTCCGTCCCGACGGGTCCACGAACCTGCTCTGGACCGTCGCAGTGGATATTGGTCAGGAACGACCCGATGAGGCGGACGCCGGAATCGACATGAGCTGGGTTGGCGCGGCCGGAATCCGGCGTGCGCCTACCCTTGCCCGTGCCGCCGGCGAAGCTGTTGAGCGCAGTGCTCTCATTCCCGGGACAAAACTGCCTGCCGGCGACGGATTTCCGATGGCTCCCCGCGGTGCGTCGTGGGGCGACATTTCCGTAGCGACGGATCTGCCTCTCTATACAGGAACAAGGTACAGCGGAGATGGCGCGACGGCGGCCGTTGCTGTCCCTGCGGCCGCGGTTGACTTTCCGCCGCTGCCCGGCGTGACAGACCTTTTTGACCCCGGCCCTTCCGGAACCGCAGCCGGCGTTGATCTGACCTCGGCGGCCAATTCTGCCGCGAAGGAGATCATCGAACGGAGCTCGGCGATGCTGGGTTGGGCACAACCGGAAGGAGCCCGGCGGTACGCCCTGCGTGATGAGGCGTTCGGCCGGCAGGCCCTGGACCTTGGCTCCGTGGCAGCCGCCCAGGGTGTGGAGCTGGAAGTCATCCGGCTTGAAGAGCCACACGGCCACGCGGTATGGATGGTGGTGGCCATTGACGGCGTTCAGGGGGTTGTGGGGGCGGGCCTCGGACTGGAACGGGACCCTTCCATCGGAGTACTCCGGGCCGTCCAGGAGTCGCTTCAGATCAGGTCGTTGCTCATCAATATGAAGAGTTTCGAGGGCGAAAAGGCCGTGTCCCTGCCGGTTGCGAACGAGATGGACAGAGCGCGGTATTGGGCCTCGGACGCCAGCATTGGGCGCATCCGTGGGTGGCTGGCGCGTATACCCCGGGCAGAGCGGTTTGCCGGAGCCGCGGAGCCGCCGCACGTCAAGGGAAAAAACGCCGCATGGCTGGAGAGCCTGCCGGAGCACACAGTGGTTGACCTGACGCCGCGCCTTCCGCCAGCCATCCGGGACATGGGCTGGTGTGTGGTGAAAATCTTCTGCGACACGTTGCAGCCACTGCGCATGTCCGATGCCCTGGAATGGAACGTCCTCCACCGTGGCAGCTTGTCCGGACCCGGCGGCCTGCAAGCAAACGTGCTCCCGCATCCCTTCATCTAGGAACCCTGCGTCGATCGGGGCCTGCTGGTAAGGAGCGGGGGCTAGTCTTGGGCCATGACGACTCGAGCCAATGAACTCACCGCACTTGTTACTGGAGCAACTGCCGGGCTCGGTGCCGAGTTCGCCCGTCAGCTCGCCGAGTCGGGACACCACCTGGTTTTGGTGGCAAGGGACGAGCAGCGGTTGAAGGAAAAAGCCGCGGAGCTTGAACGCGACTTCAGCATCCTGGCAGAGGTGCTGCCCGCGGACCTGACCACCGACGTCGGCGTTTCGGCTGTGGCGGACCGCCTCCGGGACGCTGCGAGGCCGGTGGATGTGCTGATCAACAACGCCGGAGTGGGGCTCTTGAAGTCGTTCGAGGACAACGAATTGGCCGAGGAACGCCGCCATTTGAGGCTGCACGTCCAAACGCCCATGGAACTGTGCCATGCCGCGCTGGAAGTGATGCTGGCCCGCGGCAAGGGCCGGATCATCAATGTGGCCAGTGTTGCCGCCTTCGCCAACCGGGGCACCTACTCCGCAGCCAAGGCATGGCAGGTGACGTTCAGCCGTTGGGCCAACACCACCTATGCCAAGTCCGGGGTGCTGGTCACTGCCGTCTGCCCGGGCTTCACCCACACCGAATTCCACGACCGCATGGGCATGGACAAATCGGTGGCCCCCCGCTTCCTGTGGCTCACCGCCGAGCGTGTGGTGCGGGAAGGGTTGGAGGACAACGCCAAGGGGAAGGGCGTTTCCATCCCCACCAAACGGTACAAAGTGGTCAGCTTCTTCGCTCGCGTTCTTCCGGCAAAGCTGACCGCCGGACCACCGCGCCGGCCGCTGGAGCCCTAACTCCCGTTCGCCAACGCGTCGACAAGCCGCGCGAGTGGATCCGGAGCCTGGCCCGCTGGCAGGGCTGCCACCAACAGGGGCGCGTAGCGGATCTTGTTCCCGCTGCGTCCACCAAAGAAACGGCGTAGTTGCGACGGAACCGGCTGTCCTCGTTGCGAAGGCTGGCGTTGGAGCAGCCGGAACGACGCCAGCTCACCCTGGGCGTCGATGACACCGAGCACGGCATCAATGCCGAGGCAGCGTATGAGTTCGTCCTCAAGATCAGCACGGCAAATCTGGAATCCGAGTTCGTCCAAGGGGCCCGCGCCGAGTCCGGCCCGGCCCAGCGCGCGGGCAACGCCACGGGACTCGCCCTCGTCGCACAGCCCAAGGAGCCGGTGGTTTGCGCCGGCCGGGCCGTAAATATCGAGGTAACGGACAATGCTGGTGGCGCCTCCCATGGGGACCACCGATACATGCGCCGCGTCCAGGTCATATCCGCGACGGCGCGCGAGCATCTCGACCGCGAGCCGGTCGCTTTCGCCTTCGACCAGGACAGTCGTCGCCTGCATTGAACCAGTATGCCGCAGGCAGCTGAAGACGGGGCCCGTGGATGTCAGGCCGGGAGCGCCTTGGTGCGCGGCTTCCGCACGAACACCGCCACCGAGATTCCGACCACTGCACCTATGAACGTCTCAATGGCGCGTTCCATCACCAGCACACCCGGGTCCATCGGAGCCGCAAGCTGTGCGATCAGCAGGACTACCGGCGTGAAGAACACCATCGCCCAGCCGTAATGCCGGGCCATGAACAGCTCCGTGGGGAACTGGCAGAGCATCACCACGACAGCCAGGACCAGGGCGGAATGGCCGGGGAAGTACTGCAGTGGCGACAACGGACCAGGGAAGAGGACGACGGCGACCACCGCCAACCCGAGGAACGTCCCCACAATGCGGTGGATGCCCCGGTGGACGCGGCTTGGGAGGTCGGCACCGGCCAGCGGCACTGCGGCTGCAGCCATGGCCCAGTGCGGGTGGCCGCTGCCGCTCAGAACACCGATGGCGCCGGCCGCGCTCACCGCCAAGGAGTAGCGCGCGGCATGGACCAGGGCTGCATGGCGAAGCGCGCCCCGGAGGGCAGGGGCTTCCCGCGCAGCACCGGCCACCCAGGTGCGGCGCCGGAACCAGCCGGCGAAACCGACCACCAAGGAGAAGGCAGCCGAGGCGGCTCCGATGAGTACCGCCGTCGTGAAGGGCACGCTGGTGGGGACGGAAGCGCAGGCGCCCAACGCGAGGATGCCGAAGAACGGTCCGATCGGTTTGAGGCGGACGCGGTCCGAGTACAGGGACCCGGCACCGGCAAACAGGGTAGCCACCAGCACCAGCCACCACGAATGGATGTGGTTCACGGACAGGAAAACGCCGATCGCAAGTCCGCCCACCAGGATCAACGCGGCCTGTGCCTGGTGCTTGAGCCGGAGTTGGTGGGGCTCGTTGCGGCCGTACATCCCCGTGAGCGCACCGAAAACTGCGTACAGCATGAGGTCGGGGCGGCCGACGAGGATCAGGAAGAGCCCAGGCAGCGCAACGCTCAGGGCGACCCTTACGGCGGAAAGACGATCGTTGTTCGCCGGGCCAAGACGGTGGAGTTCGCGGGCGTGCATCAGAAGTGCGGGCACAGGAAACACCACCAATCATTCAGGGTTTGCTTTCGAAATTATCAGGGCTGTCCGTACGCCGCCATAAGCCCGGTCACAACCCGTAGTGAACCGGGGCATGCCGAACCGGGAACGTCTGGGAAGATCGAGGTATGCCTGTCGCCTTCGTTTGCCGCACCCGCTCCAGCATGTCGCCGCAGGAGCTGTTCGACCTGTCACGGAACATCGACGCCCACGTGGGGTCGATGACCAAGAGTCGTGAGAAAGCCATCGCCGGGGTGACATCCGGGTTGATCTCGGAAGGCGAGACCGTCACCTGGCAGGCCTGGCACCTGGGAGTCCGGTTCCGCATGACCAGCCGCATCGTGCGGATGGAGGCTCCGGCGTCGTTCTCTGACGAACAGGTGAAGGGCCCCTTCAAGTACCTCCGCCACACTCATGAGTTCCGGCCCGAGGGCAGCGGGACACTGATGGTGGACACCATCGAATTCGCGGCGCCGTTCGGACCGCTGGGCCGGCTGGCGGAAAAGCTGGTCCTCGCCCGGTACATGCAGAACCTCATTGAAGAACGTAATAAATTCCTGGTGGCTCCTCCCGCGCTGGACGCACGGCAATGATCCGGCTGGCCCACTCGGACGACCTGCAGATGATGCAGGACATCGAGCGCGCCGCGGGGGAGACTTTCCGGCAGCTCGGCATGGACCAGATCGCGGACGACGAGCCTTTTCCCGTGGAAACGTTGGGCGCCTACGCGGCAGCCGGACGTGCTTGGGTGTACGTCGACGGACTCGACTATCCGGTGGCGTACTTGCTGGCCGACGTCGTCGATGGAAACGGCCACGTGGAGCAGGTCAGCGTCCACCCCGACTACGCACATCAGGGCATCGGCCACGAACTGCTGCACGCCGCGCGGATCTGGACGCGCGGCCACGGCATGCAACGGCAAACATTGAGCACGTTCCGGGATGTGTGCCCTGGAACGCTCCGTACTATCGGCGCCTTGGTTTCGAAGTGCTCGACGCCGGCAGCTGGGGTCCAGAACTCACTCACCTCATGGAACACGAGGCACAGTTGGGGCTGACCCGTTGGCCGCGTGTGGCGATGTGGCGTCCTGCTGTTCCTCCGGCGTAATTATTCAGCTACGAGTTCAACCTCGTAGCTGTCGGTGTTAAGCAGGTAGGCGGCGTAGTGGTCCGGACCGCCGGCATGCGGATACTTGGACTCGAACATCTCGTACCAGCCCGCGTCCGCGCCGAGCGACCGGATCCTGTCCACGTTCTCCCGCGTGCCTGCGTGAAAGGCCACGTGGTTGACCCCGGGATCGGTCCGGCGGTGGGCCGTACCCGTGATGGCATCGGTCTGTTCCACCACCACGTACGTCCCGCCGAGCTTCCAACTGCACCCGGTGGGCCACTGCTGGAACGACTCGTAGCCGAGCTGGCCCAGGAGCCAACCCCACTCTTCCCTGGCGCGTTCAAGGAACGGCACCCAGATTTCCAGATGGTGGATCGAGCCGACAGGCCCCGGGGATTGGGCAGTTTCCTCACGCATGCGCCGAGTCTACGAGGTCCGCGCCCGTTCCACATCCGCCGCGCTCGCCGCGTCGCCGGAGGCACGGAGCCCGGCAATCACGCCGTCAACATCCGCTGGAGTACGGTTCTGGCTGAGTTTGGCCTTCGCCTCCACCCGGGTAATCACGAGTTCGACGCCGACAATCGCCCTCAGTTGTCCGGCAATGAACCGCTCGGGTGCTTCATCCACCGTCCACGGCCGGGGCATGCCGGCCTCGTGCTGCCCGGAGAGGCGACGGACATGCCGGCCCAGCCATTCGGCGTCGTCGTGAACAACAAGCTCACCGTAGACGTGCGCTGTGGAGTAGTTCCAGGTTGGCACCACACGGCCGTGCTCGGCTTTCGACGCGTACCACGAGGGCGAAATGTACGCGTCCGCGCCTTGGATGATCATCAGGGCTTCACCGGTAACGGGGGAGGACCATTGGGTGTTGTTCCGGGCCATGTGGGCCTGCAGCGCCCCGTGCTCACCGACCGCCGGTTCGTACACGAAGGGCAGGAGGGTGGCGAGCAGCCCGTGCGGCGTCATGGTGACAAGGTTGGCGGCCCCGCCGTGATTGAGCAGATTGGCCATGGCCTCATCGGATGCCGCGAAATGCGCTGGGGTGTACATGTTTTCTTCCTTTCAAGCGTTCAGGATTTCGACGGCGGGTTGAGCCTTACGCGGACAGCGGCTCCCGCGCAGAGGATCACGGCCAGTCCGCCCACAACGGTGGTCCACGTCATCGGCTCGCCCAGCAACAGCCCGGCCCACGCGATGCTCATGACGGGTTGGACCAGTTGGATCTGGCTGACCTGGGCCATGGGACCGATCGCGAGTCCGTGGTACCAGGCGAAGAAGCCCAGGAACATGCTCACGACCCCCAGGTAGGCGAAACACAACCACTGGACGGGTGACGCGGCCGGCATTCCGGAACCCAGCGAGACCAGTGTCAGCAAAATCATGACGGGGGAGGCCACCACCAATGCCCAGGAGATGGTCTGCCAGGCGCCCAATTCACGGGCCAGCAGTCCGCCCTCTGCGTAGCCGATGGCTGCAGCCAGGACAGCACCGAGCAGCAGGAGATCAGCCCAGTGCAGGGAACCGAATCCGCCGGATTGGACCAGGGCGAAAACCAGGGCGGCTACGACACCTACTGCCGTGAGGATCCAGAACAATGGACGGGGGCGTTCCCGGCCGCGGATCACCGCTATCGTGGCGGTGGCGGCGGGCAGTAGCGCGATCACGACAGCGCCGTGGCTTGCGGAGGTGCTGGTGAGGGCGAAGGTCGTCAGCAAGGGGAAACCTGCCACGATCCCGCCCGCTACTACGGCCAAGCGGAACCATTGACGGCCGCGGGGGAAGCGTTGACGGGTCAGGCCCAGTGCCAGCGCGGCAAGGAGGGCCGCAACCACTGCCCTTCCGGCTCCGATGAAGAGAGGAGACATGCCCTCTACAGCCACGCGGGTCAGTGGGACCGTGAAGGAAAATGCCAAGACGCCGAGGAGCCCCCACCAGATGCCGGTCGAGGTCTTGGTGGATATCACTGGCCGCGAAAGTGTAGTAGCGCTACTATTGTGACTCATGAACAACGATAGCAGTTCCCGGATCGTCTCGCGAGTAAAAGAGTGGATCGCCGGTGCCGCTCCGGGAGCAAAACTGCCATCTACCAGGCAACTCGTCGCGGAGTACCAGGCGAGCCCCGTAACGGTGCAAAAAGCGCTGCGAACCCTCACCGCCCAAGGCCTGATCGAGAGCCGGCCGGGCGTGGGGACGTTCGTTCGCGCCTACCGCACGGCCAGGCCCTCCGACTACGGCTGGCAGACAGCCGCCCTGCGATCGGCCCAAACGGCCAGGCCATTGAACTCCGCCGCCATGCGCAGCGCCTCCAACGACGTCATCGCTTTCCATTCCGGCTATCCCGCTCGGGAACTCCTCCCGGAGCGGCAGGTCCGCGCCGCGCTGACCCGCGCAGCCCGGGGCGATGCCGCGTTGTCGCGGCCCCCGGCGCAGGGTTTTCCGGAACTCCAATCCTGGTTCGCGCAGGAGCTCAGTACCTCAACGCCGGTGGGCGTCACGCCTCCCCAGCCGAGCGACGTCGTCATTCTTCCCGGGAGCCAAAGCGGACTGAGCTCGATTTTCCGCGGCCTGGTGGGCCACGGGCAGCCGCTGCTGGTGGAGTCGCCAAGCTACTGGGGAGCGCTGCTTGCCGCCGGGCAGGCGGGCGTGAACGTCATTCCTGTCCCCAGCGGCCCGGAGGGGCCGGACCCGAACGAACTGGACAGGGCTTTCGAGGAATCCGGGGCGAGGCTCTTCTATGCGCAGCCCAACTTCGCCAATCCCACGGGCGCCCAGTGGTCCGCGGAGCGCGGCGAGGAAGTGCTGCGGATCTTGCAGCGCCACGGGGCTTTCCTTGTGGAGGACGACTGGGCCCACGATTTTGGCATCACGGCGCCGTCGGTGCCCGTCGCGGCAAAGGACGACTCCGGGCACGTCGTCTACATCCGCTCCCTGACCAAAAGCGTCTCGCCATCCATCCGGGTGGCTGCGATCATCGCCCGCGGCCCCGCCCGTGAACGGATCATGGGCGCCCAGGCTGCCGAGTCGATGTACGTCAGCGGGCTGCTGCAGGCGGCAGCGCTCGACGTCGTCACCCAGCCCGCGTGGCAAACGCACCTTCGCGGACTCAGTCATCAGCTGCAGTCGCGGCGCGACCTCCTGGTCACCAGCCTCCGCGAGCACATACCGCAGGCGCACCTGAGCCACCTTCCCAAGGGCGGTTTGAACCTGTGGCTGCGGATGCCGGACGGGTTCGACGTCGAGCAGCTCACCAAGGATTGCGAAGCGGCCGGCGTCCTGATTGCGGCCGGGACCGAGTGGTTCCCGGCAGAACCGGAAGGCCCCTACATCCGGCTCAACTACGCCGGTCCGAATCCCGGTCGATTCCCTGAGGGGGCACGGATTATCGGCGAGGCAGTGGCTGCACAATCCGGGCTTTAACAGCCGCATCCACCAACCTCAAGGAGAGCGCCTTGGGGCTGGTGGCTGCGGTGGGCGGCAGCTGCCGCGAACTATCCGTGACGCTTGGAGTGAGCGTCGCTATGCAGAAGTTGCAGGCAAAGGGGGCCTACGCGGGGGTCAGATCCGACTTGCCTTTACCAAACACTGCATCATCGATCGGCTGGCCGTCGAACGGCATCTCGTCCAGGTTGATGAGCGGGTTGGTGTCCTGCGTGGCGACGAGCTCGCGTGCCTCAGCCTGGGTGTCCACGCTGGGCATGGAACCCGGCAGCGGGCGCTGGGCCGATTCACGCAGGAAGTAGATGGCGATGGCGCCCACAATGGACGTGGCCATCAGGTAGTACGCCGGCATCATGTCATCGCCCGTGCCTTCGATCAGGCCCTGCACGATGAACGGTGTGGTTCCACCGAAGATCGCAACCGAGAAGTTGTAAGCGATGCCCATTCCGCCGTAACGGCTGGACGTCGGGAACAAGGCCGGCAGTGCCGAGGCCAGGTTGGCGATGTAGAACGTCACCGGGAAAGCGATCAGCGCAAGGCCGGCCAGCGTGGACCAGATCTCGCCGATACCGATCAGCAGGAACGCGGGGACGGAGAACACGATGGTGCTGCCTGCGCCAACCCACAGGACCGGGCGGCGTCCGATGCGGTCGGACAACTTACCGGTCAGCGGGATACAAACAGCCATGATCACCAGGACCGGGATGGTCAGCAAGGTGCCGTGCACGGGGTCGTAGCCCTTGGAGTCAGTGAGGTACGTAGGCATGTAGGACGTCAGTGCGTAGCCAACCGTGTTTGCGGCGGCCGCGAGGATCATGGCCAGCACGATCTGGCGCCAGTAGGCCTTGACGATGCCGATGGGCCCCTTGGCGACTGCGGCGTCCTGCGAAGCTGCGTCCTTGGCGGAAGCCTCCTGCGCGTCCAGGGTTGCCTGGAACTGGGGAGACTCTTCGATCTTGCTACGGAAGTACACCGCGATGAGGCCCAGAGGACCGGCAATCAGGAACGGAATCCTCCAACCCCATTCCTCCATGGCGGCCTGTCCCAGCGTGAGCTGCAGGACCGAAACCAGGGCGGCGCCGAGGGCGAAGCCGATGTAGCTGCCCATATCAAGGAAGCTGGCGAAGTAGCCGCGGCGCTTGTCCGGGGCGTACTCGCTGACGAAGGTTGTGGCACCGGCGTACTCGCCACCGGTGGAGAAGCCCTGGATGAGCTTCAGGATCACCAGCAACGCGGCGGCCCAGATGCCGATCTGCGCGTAGCCGGGAAGGAGGCCGACGGCGAACGTACTTGCCGCCATCAGCATCAGTGTTGCTGCGAGGACCTTCTGGCGGCCCACCTTGTCGCCGAGCCAACCGAACACGACGCCGCCGAGGGGGCGGGCGATGAAGGTTGCGGCGAAGGTGCCAAGAAGGAAGAGTGTCTGGACGGACTTGTCTGCTTCCGGGAGGAAGACAGGGCCCATGGTTGTGATGAGGTAGCCGAAGACACCGACGTCGTACCATTCCATGGTGTTGCCGACGATGGTGCCGCCGAGTGCTTTGCGCAGCATCGGCTTATCCACCACGTTGACGTCCGATTCTTTCAATCGGCGCTTCGGGCGGAGCTTCGTTTTCTTTGCTGCGGTCTTAATTGCGTTTGCTGCGTTCGTGGCGGCCGGGGTGTGGCCTGCCAATACCTGGTTCCCGGTGGCGTTCCTTGCGCCATCCGGAGAGACGGTGTTGCTTTGGTCTGTGGGCATTTGGGCTTCTCCTAGGGAGGTCATTTGCTTGCGACTTCTGCTGCCCCGCTCTGGGCAGGGTTTCAATTTTACGCGGTTCAGCCCCAAAACCCGAGTTGAGATCCTATTTTTGTCCCCTAAGAGGGTGCAAATTGCCTAGGTGTGTTGCATCTCATTACCGGCTTTTGCCCTGTAAGGACGCGGAAGTCGGGTGGTTTTTGCCCCGCGAGGCGCGTTGTTACCAAATTGTTTAGCTATGCCCACTTAACAGGGCCCAAAAGGGGTCGGAAACTGATGATTTGCGAGTCGATGTCACACTGACGGTGGCCACCGACATTGCGCCGGTGGCCACCGCTCCCGGTTAGGGGATGTTGTGCCAGAACAGGCGGACGACATCAACGACTAGTCGGATGATGTTCACCGCCAGGTTCCAGGCGCCCCATGGTTCTTCACGTTTCCGCTTGGACTCCATGCCGGCACCTCCTCCCGGAGGAACAGGGCACGGCCAGCACGTGTCTGTGGGCACAACAACGTTGCGCCCTACGTGCGCAGGGCCATAGACTCAAAGTGTTCGGATTTGAGGCTATGACCCTCTCGACCGCACCAATGAGCGCACCGCGCTGAACAAGGACCCGATTGCACTCGGGTCCTTTGTTCGTTAACGGCACAGCAGGCTTTTGCCTGATGATCCCAGCGTATCGGCCAGAAGGCGCGTCAACGGACAGCCCGACCTGTTAAAGACGTGCCTCCGCAAATCGGGGCGCCATAGACTCCATCTGCTCCATAACGAGCTTGATGGCTTCCGGCTGCTTGTCCGGCGGATACCCGAAACGGACCAGAAGCCTTTTGATCGAGGAACGAAGTTTGGCCCTGACATCATCGCGCACCGTCCAGTCGGTCCGAACGTCCCGGCGCATCACTGACAGCAGCTCGCGGGCGATGTCGGCGAGTACGCCTTCGCCCTGTATCTCCACGGCAGACTCGTTGGAGGCCACAGCGTCATAGAAAGCAAGCTCGTCAGAACTCAGCGGGGGAGTGAAGTGAGCGCCTCGGTTGCCCTCGGCTGCGACTTCCCGAGCCAGCTCCACCAGCTCCGCGATGATCTCCGCCGACGTCAGCTGCTGGTTAGTGTACTTTCGCATCAGCTCAGTTATGCGTTCTGAGAAGGCGCGCTGTCGAATCACGTTGTTTCGCGTCGCGACAGCAGACTCGTCAGCGAGGAGCTTCCGCAGTGCCTCTATTGCCAGCTGCGGGTTGCGGGCGTTCTGGGTTCTGGCGATGAATTCCGGCGTAAGGTCGTCCAGCGAGGGCTTCGGCATACCGGCTGCCTCGTAGATGTCCAGTACCTCGCCTGAGGACGTTGCGGACGCCACCAAGTTGCCCAGCAGCCGCTGGATATCTTCCGGCACCGGCTCGCCACTGGCCTGTCGGTCCGCGGCGTCGAACTTGGCCATGTAGACCCGCGTCTCCTCGTAGACCTGAATTTCGGGCCGGAGTCCGGCCAAGGTATCCGAGCCGGAACACAGCGCCCACGCCCGTGACAATTGGCCGGAGTATCGGCGGTACTTTGAGGCCAGAGATTCTTCGCCCTCGGCGGGCTTGTTGCCTGGTGTCTCCGGGCTTCGCAGATAGTTGGCCGCGCCCGTCGCAGCGTTGACAAACGCCTGCGGGCCGCCCTTCGCTAGCACGGATTTCCAGTCGTATCCGGAGACCATCCCACGGAGTTCGTCGACCAGCGACACCGTATGCCCAACCGCTTCGTCTACGTTCTTGCCGACTGGCATGTTCGCCTGATCGTCTTTGGTGTACTCGGCCAGCGCCTTGGTTAGATTCTCAGCCAGCGGAGCGTAGGCCACGAGCAGACCGTCCTGTTTGCCGCGGAAGGTGCGGTTTACGCGTGCCAGGGTCTGCATCAGCAGCGCGCCCTTCAATGGCCGGTCCAAGTACAGTGTGTGCAGCGGCGGTGAGTCATAGCCGGTGAGCATCATGTCCTTAACGATGACGAACTCCAGTTCGTCGTCGACGTCCTTGAGCCGCTCTTTGACCGTCGCATTCGCCGAGTCGCGGCGCACGTGGTCGGACACCGGAGGAACATCGGTGGCGTCACCGGAGTACACCACTTTGATCTTGCCCCGGGCAAGGTCATCGGAGTGCCAGTCAGGCCGCAGCGCCACGATGGCCGAGTAGAGGTTCGCGCAAATCTCCCGTGTGCCGCCCACGATCATCGCCTTGCCTGGCGCTTCAATGAACTTGCGCATGCGTTCGCGCCGGTTCTCCCAATGCGCCACCAAGTCTTCCGCCAATGCGGCGATACGCTGTGGCGCGCCGTACACGGCGTTCACGACGGCGACGCTCGCCTCGAGTCGTGCCCGTTCTGTATCGTCGAGGCCGAGAGTGGCTTCGTCGGCTGCTTGGTCGAGAACCTCTTCTGTCACTTCGGACGCCAGTCCCACCTTGATGAGTCGCGGCTCAAAGTAAACCGGCACCGTGGCGCCGTCCTCCACAGCCCGGGTAAGGTCGTACACGTCGATGTCGGCGCCGAAGACTTCTCGGGTGTTTCGGTCGGCGAATGAAAGCGGAGTGCCGGTAAACGCGATCAGTGTGGCGTGGGGCAGGGCGTCTCGAAGGTGCCGGGCGTAGCCGTTCAGATCGTCATAGTGTGATCGGTGCGCCTCGTCGACCACCACGATGATGTTGCGCCGGTCGGACAGCAGCGGGTGCTCGGCACCGGCATCTTTCTCGGCTTTGCTGCGGCCGAATTTTTGAAGGGTAGTGAAGTAGATACCGCCGGTCGTTCGGTTGCTCAGTTCCTCCCGCAGCTCAGACCGCTTCCGAATCTGCTTTGGCGAATCGGCCAGCAGCAGGCTCCTATCAAAGCCCTCGAATAACTGGCCATCGAGCTCGTTCCTGTCAGTGATCACCACGACCGTCGGGTTTTTCAACTTCGGGTGCCGCGCTACCAGGTTGGCGTAGAGCTCCATCTCCATTGACTTGCCAGACCCCTGCGTATGCCAGACAACGCCCGCCTTGCCGTTGCTTTCCACTGCTTGAACGGTGCTGCCGACGGCCTTAGTGACCGCAAAGTACTGGTGCGGCTTCGCGATGCGTTTCAACAGCCCCTCGGAGCCGCCGTCGAAGGCAGTGAAACTACGGACCAACTGCAAAAATCGCTCCTGGTTATACAGGCCGTGCAGGGAGGTCTCCAGCGCCGTGACAGCGACGCCGGCCTCCATGTAGCCAGGTGCGACCGGAATCCCGTCATCGTCCACATTCCATGGCGAGAAGTGGTTGAGGGGGGTGAAGGGAGTGCCGTACTTCGCTTGGATTCCATCTGATGCGAGCGTGAACACGCAGAAGCGGAACGCCATGGGAAACTCGCGAAGATACGTCTGTAACTGCGCATGTGCCGCGGCCACGTCAGCAGTGGCGCTGCCTGCCTTCTTCAGTTCAATAACACTGACGGGCATACCGTTGCAGTAGAGCACGACGTCGAACCGCCGCTTATGGTCGCCCTGCACCAAAGTGACTTGGTTGACGGCGAGCCAGTCGTTCTGGTCGGGGTCCTGGCTCAACAGGTGGATGGTGGGGTTGGCTTCGTTACCGTCCGAGTCGATGTAACTCAGCCGGTACCCGTTCACGAGGTAGTTGTGAATACGGTGGTTTTCGGCAATGGCGTCGTTCGATTCCGGAGAGGCGATCTCGGCGAGTGCTTGCTGCAGGTACTCGGCGGGCACCTTCGGGTTGAATTTCCGAAGCGCGGCAAGCAGCCTGGGCCGGATCAGCAGTTCATCCCATGTCTCGCGCTGGCCCGTACCGGGAGCAATATCTTGTCCTGTTAATGGCTGCCAACCGAGCGGCTCGGCTAAAAGTTCAAGGGCCCTACCCTCCCAGTCGGCTTCGGAAAAGGCTACTGCTGGTGTTCCCGCTATCACGGTGGTTCCCCCTGTTGGACCGGTGGTCATTCTGAAATATTGTGCAAATCCTGCTTCGAGGTCGGACGCGCTTGTCAGGCCGGCTCGTTCGACCTCACACTCCCGCGTCCTCCAATACCTTCTCCGCGTCCTTGACCCGCAGTTTGCCGGACATGAGTTGGGGGAGGAGAGCGTCGCGGGTTTGGGCAAGCACGGCGTTTTCACCTAGCGCGGATTTAGCAACGGAATGAAGTCTGCCTGCGGTTTGACCGAACTCGGCCATGACCTTAGGTTCAGCCAGCCTTACCTTGAGTTTTTTGAAGTTACCTCGGCTGAGCTCGAGGAAGGTGGCGCCGTTTGCCAGCGAAATGAACTCGCTAACACGGCTGCGCATTTCATGGAAGACCCAGAAATTGAGTGTCGGATCGGCTGGTTGCACCACTATGAAACCCTGATTTACTGCCATCGGTGTCTGAGCTATAGCAAAGGCACCAATGGTTGCTCGCGAGGTCATCAGTATGGAATCAGCCGGATACAGCGGGGAGGCGCAGGCAGACAAACCGGCCTGCGAGATCATTCTATTCGTCGACTCAAGAAATGGTCCCTGCAGCGGCGTGACGTCGGTAGGGGTTGCCCAAGGGATGTCACCATCCCAGTACTCAAGAACCTTCGTGCTTGGAGTACCGCCGCCGGAGACTGTGGCGAGGTCGCCAAAAGACTGATCGGAGGGCGAGACGTCTTGTACAGCCTTATGGAACTCTGCGGTCGCCAAAGCATCGGCGGTCACAGCGAGATTGGAGTTGGCGGCGATCTTGTCGTCGAGGGCGCCCAACACCTCTTCGATTCCGGATCTAATCTCAGATGGCGGTACCGGTATGCGCAGCCTCTTCAGATCTGCCAGGTTGAGCGTTGATTGGACAGTCGTATTGAGAACGCCCAGAATTTCCGCCCTTATAGGTGCGGATTCGAAGCAGAGCTGCAGCCATCTGGAACTTACTTTCGTAGGACGAATGACGGCAATAGCGCGTGCAACATTCCAACCGGCAAGGGATTTGGGGGCAACCGCTGACTCGCCGACCGTACCGACGAGCGAAAGCAACAATTCGCCACCGGTGAGCGTCGTTCGGCCGTGCTTCTCAGCTATTTCTGCAGCAACGCGTATGGGGGATGACTCGTCGACGAGGCCGTTGCGGACATCCTTAACTCTAACGATTGGTACTCCGCCTCCAATGTCATTTCCAGGCTGGACAACGCCATAGGAGATCTGACCGTCTTGGACAAGCTCTTCGAGCGGGAAACCAGGCCACTCAGACATTGACCCTCCCCAGCTGCTCGCGCACAACGTTCGCCAGCCGCCCAGACTCTTCGAACTGCTCAAACAGCTCCTTCGAAAGCCGAGCTATCTTCTCCTCGATTGGCTCGCCATCATCCTCCACTTCAGCAGCGCCGACGTACCGCCCTGGGGTCAGCGCATAGTCCGTAGCCTTGACCTCCGCGAGGCTGGCCGAGTAGCAGAAGCCGGCCTCGTCCTCGTACGTCAACCCGGCCTCAACCGCCGAAGTTGTGCCGCGCCACGCGTGGTAGGTGTTGGCGATCTTGGCAATGTCGTCGTCGGACAGCGCGCGTTCGGCGCGGTCCACCATGTGTCCAAGGTTTCGGGCGTCGATGAAGAGCACCTGACCGGTCCGGTCCACCGAGCCCCGGGGGCCGGCTGTCTTGTCCTTGGCGAAGAACCACGTGCACACCGGGATGCCGGTGCTGCGGAATAGTTGGGTGGGCAGTGCCACCATGCAGGAGACGAGGTCGGCCTCCACCAGCTGGGCGCGAATCTCACCCTCGCCGCCGGAGTTGGAGGACATGGATCCGTTGGCCATGACCACGCCGGCGCTACCGCCCGGGGCCAGCTTGGAGATGATGTGCTGAATCCAGGCGTAGTTGGCGTTTCCGGCCGGAGGGACGCCGTACTTCCATCGGGGGTCTGATTCTGAGCGGGCCCAGTCCTTGATGTTGAAGGGCGGGTTGGCCATGATGAAGTCGGCGCCGTTGTTGCCGGTGAGTTCCGGGTGCTGGTCGCGGGCAAAGGTGTCACCCCAGCGGGAGGCGAGGTTGGCATTGAGGCCGTGGATGGCCAGGTTCATCTTTGCCATCCGCCAGGTGCGCTCGTTGAGCTCCTGGCCGTAGACGGAGATGTCGGAGCCTTCCATATTGTGGGCCTCGAGGAACTTTTCGGCCTGCACGAACATGCCGCCGGATCCGCAGCAAGGATCATAGACGCGACCACGATGGGGTTCCAGAACCTCCACCAAGACGCGAACGACGCCGGCCGGAGTATAGAACTCGCCGCCGCGTTTGCCCTCAGCTTTGGCGAACTTTTCCAGGAAGTACTCGTAGACCTCACCCAGCAGGTCTCGGGCTTTGCTCGCGCCCTGGCCCGTGAACCGTGCGGAGTTGAACAGGTCCAGCAACTCACCCAGGCGACGCTGGTCCACGTTGTCTCTGTTGTAGATGCGGGGGAGCGTGGCGGCCAGGGACTTGTTGTCCATCATGATCATGTCCATGGCTTCATCAATGAGCTGGCCCACTAACTTTGGGTGCTCGCCCATGGCTGCAGGCAGGCCCTTGGCGTTCTCCGCTAGATAGGTCCACCGCGCCCGAGGGGCCACCCAGAAGACGCCGCGCCCGGTGTACTCGTCGACATCGTCGATCAGCTGAGCGATCTGGTCCTCGTTGAGACCGTCCGCCTCCAGTTCGGCTTGGATCTGCTCACGGCGTTCGTCGAAAGCGTCGGAAACGTACTTCAGGAAAACCAGGCCCAGGATCACGTCCTTGTACTGTGAGGCATCCATAGAGCCACGCAGCTTGTCCGCGGCTTTCCAGAGGGTGTCCTTGAGTTCCTTCATGGTGGACGGGGCGAGGTCCACCTTCAATTTCGGGGGCATTACTGGGTTCCTTTTGTCTCTGGTTCGGCGAGATTACTGCTGGGATCTATCAGGGTGAGGCTTCGGCGCGCCACGCCGTCCGTAATCAGCGTAGCGACTTCGTGGAGCTGCCCGAGCCGTTCTCGGGCCTGTTGCTGCTCGTGCTGCAACCGGGCAAGAGTATCGCCCAGTTTTCTCAGCTGGACCTCAGGTACGCGACGCAGGCGCCACCGGCGCCAGTCTTTGTCCGTTGGGGAAAGGCTGTTGATGTCAGAGGCAACGACGAACGGAGACAGCCCTCCCGGGTCACCTACCTCGACCCGTAGCACCTTCGCAGGGAAGGTGACGACGGAGCCACCATCAGTGTCCACCATGGCAGCGGGCCGGGGGTTCGCGCAGAAGACGACGTCGCCTGGATGAGTGAGCCGGCTCGAAGGATAGTTGGCTGCCAGATCCAGAAGGCCTATGTAGCGGTGGGGTGCGTTCTGCGGGTCGAGCAGCTCCGCCGGGCCCAAAGCCCGGGTTCCCTTCTGCGTGTTCAGGTCCGCCTCCGCGACCCGGTTTCCCTTGATGTGCTTGAGAGTGCCAGCGGAGATGAGTTCTTGGACTGTTGCTGCCTGAGTATTCATGTTCGTAGTTGTGGGCCAGACGTGTAAGGCCGACGGGTCGTTGGACTGCAGCAGACGCGACAGTTCCTCCACCCGCAGTGCTGCCTCGGCACCGTTCGGAATGCCAGCCGAACGGCGGGGTGGCGCGGGGACCAAGGATTTCCTGCTGGCCAGCAGGTGCCGGGTCTGCGCCAGCCGGGCGAATCGGAAGGAATGGGCGCGCACCGTTGCGCCGTTTCCCATGGAGGCAACGATGTCACTGACCAGGTCCTGCTTTACGTCCTCTGTCAGGTCTTGGGTACTGAGGTCCGCCACCATGGTCCATCGTTCAGCAATGGGAACCTCCGGGAACGACGGTCCAAGCACCCAGAGAGCCTGGGCTTCACGGGGTTTGGCGCGCAGCAGGCCTTGGGGCAGTCGCACGATGGCGCGGACCCGGCCGATTCGCAGCAACTCTGCACGAAGCACTGAAAGGCCGCCGTCTATCGGCGGATCGCACAGAACCCGAGCGGGGCCGATGATGACAGCCCTCTGTTGGTCATCCATCTGCAAAAGAAGCTGCTCCACTGCCGCAAGGATCTGCGCCCCGTCCATGCCGGATTCGCTTGGGGATGGGTACTGAGCTACGTGAACCACAGGCCCTTGAACAGCGAATTCTCCGCTTGGATCGAGATGGATCTGCCCGCACTCCACGCCGTGCACCCGCAGCCGGCGACGCACCAGGCGACCTGAACCGCCGTCGTCGACCGCTGTCAGAACGGTGACCGGCGTTCCTTCCCCGGCGGCGTGAACGACGCCCAGCAGAAGATCGCTACCGCCTCGTGTGGAATCAGCAAAAACGGAGTCGCCGCCAAGCGTCGCCGCCAATTCAACGGCCGCAGCTGCCACCAACCCCACGGCAGAGTCGGTGAGGGCTGTGGCGGAGTACTCCTTCAGCTCCTCGCGGAACCTCGCGGCAAGCAAATGCTCGAATGCTGCCGCTATGTTGTAGGCACCATCCACCAGCCGGTCGGCGAATGCCGCTGTGGAGGTAACTGAGGTGCCCCCCGCTTCCATTTCGGAGTACAGGAATATGTCATCTGGATCGCACTCGTCTGCAGCGTCCAGCAAGTCTTCCCGGCTCAGTTGTGCCAACGAATTCCCGGTAATCGCCTTGAGCGTCAGCAGTGCCGTGAGAGTTTCGAAGGTGTCTCCCTGGGCTCCGGCAGTCATGCCGGGCATGCGGGCGAAAGCGGCGACGTCGTTGGCGGCCTCGGGATTGTTGCCCAGTCCCGTGTCGGTCAGCCACGCGGCGATGTGGCCGGAGTCGAAGAGTTCCAACCTGCCGTTGAGCGCTACAGGCCGCGGAAATGGGTGGGCGGATCCGGCACTGCGTTTGCGCCACATGGACACAACCGGGCGCTGGACCTGCGCGAGGGCGGCAACGTCCGAGAGGGTCATGAGCATTGTTTCTGTTTGGTTCATATTCCTCTCCCTTTGTCGTTGACCTCAGCTTATCGCCGTGGAGCTTCCAGAAAAATGCGCTGCTGATAAGGGGGGTTATCAATATATTCGTTCTTGTTTCAGAATCCTTGCCGTAGCTTCGTTCTCAAGCAACGAGGGAAGGTCTCCGGAGTTGCGACTACTGCAGGAAACCATGCATTGGGGGACCGGTTTCCGCGTATTTCGACAATCCCTCTCCTTCCGAAAGATCGGGGGGTCCACGAGTGCGGCCGTACGAGGCCGACATAGCTGATTGAGGTTCCAGACATGCATGACATCAAGTGCCCGCACTGCGGACAGACATTTACTATCGACGAAGCCGGCTACGCCGACATCGCCAAGCAGGTCCGCGATGCTGAGTTCGAACAGCAGCTCAACGAACGGCTTGAACTGGCAGAGCAGGACAAGGCCACTGCTCTCGAGCTCGCGGAGACGAAGTCCGCCAGCGAACGTCAGAAGATCGCGGCAGCCAAGGATGCTGAGATCCAGGAGCTGAAGTCGAAGCTCGATGCTGGTGAGGTTGCACAGAAGCTCGCCGTAACAGAGGCGCTTGGGGCCGTCGAAAAGGAGCGCGATGGGCTGATGAAGGAGCTCGAACAGGCGAAGCAGGAGAAACAGGCATCGGTTGAACTGGCCGAGGCGAAGCTCGCTAACGAACTTCAGAAGACTGCATCGGAGAAAGACTCCGCTATCCAGGACCTCAAGGCGAAGCTCGAAGCCATCGAAACCGCGCAGAAGCTTGAGATCTCCGAAGCAGTCAACACGGTCGAAAAGGAGCGAGACAAACTTAAGAGCAGCCTTGAACGGGCCGATCTCGAGAAGCAGCTCGGTGAGAAGGCTCTGAAAGACAAGTACGAGACCCAGATCAAGGACCGGGAAGAACAGATCGAGCGGCTGCGGGACCTGAAAGCGAAGCTGTCGACCAAAATGGTCGGAGAAACTCTTGAACAGCACTGTGAGACCGAGTTCAATCGCATTCGTGCTACAGCCTTTCCCCTTGCCTATTTCGAGAAGGACAACGATGCGCGGGCCGGGAGCAAGGGTGACTACATCTTCCGCGACTCCGATAGTGCCGGTACTGAGATTGTGTCGATCATGTTTGAGATGAAGAACGAGAACGACGGAACCGCGACCAAGCACAAGAACGAAGACTTCCTGAAAGAGCTGGATAAGGATCGCACGGAGAAGGGGTGCGAGTACGCCGTGCTGGTCTCTCTGCTCGAGCCTGACAGCGAGCTCTACAACACCGGGATCGTCGATGTCTCTCACCGCTATCCGAAGATGTACGTCATCCGGCCGCAGTTCTTCATCCAGTTGATCGCGCTGCTGCGGAATGCCGCGATGAATTCGCTCGAATTCAAGACCGAACTTGCGATGGTCAAGGCGCAGAACTTGGACATCACTAATTTCGAACAGCAGATCAGCGATTTCAAGGACGCGTTCGGTCGGAACTGGCGGCTCGCTTCCGACGGTTTCGTGGAGGCGATCAAGCGCATCGACGAAGCGATCAAGGACTTGGAAAAGACGAAAGTGGCGCTGCAGAAGTCTGCCGACAACCTGCGGCGTGCGAACGCCAAAGCCGACGATCTCACCATTAGGAAGCTGACGCGGGGTAACTCGACGATGACTGCCAAATTTGCCGAGTTGGAGGCGGCGAAGGCGGCAGGATGGGACGTCAACTGACGCGCCATTGCGGGGAGCGCTCTGATCACAAATCCACCACAAATGCTGGAAGCCCACCGCAGCAGCGAAAACGTGCCGACACTCCCTGAACCAGTGAAGGCCAGCACCTGGAAGGTGCTGGCCTTCACTGTCTCTGTGTGTCCTCGAAAGCCGACGGTTCAGTGGCCGGGTGCAGCCCCCACCACCAGTGTGGCATCGAGATCCTCATCCGTCACCACGTCGACCATCAACCCCGAGGCGCTCAGAAGGGCGGCCGTTTCGACGGACTGCTGCCGCGACGTCTCGATCAGGAGCCACCCGCCCGGCGCCAACCACCCAGGCGCCCCAAGCGCCACCCGACGCTGCACATCCAAACCGTCAGCGCCGCCGTCGAGCGCCACAGCGGGCTCGTGCAGCCGCGCTTCCGGAGGCATCAGGCTGATCGACTCCGTGGGGACGTAGGGAGCATTGACCAGGAGCACGTCAATCCGGCCGCGCAGCCGGCGGGGGAGCGGATCGAAGAGATCGCCCAGATAAGCAGTGCCGCCACGAGGCTCCAGGTTGCGCCTGGCGCACGCCACCGCGGCAGGATCGATATCCGCGGCGTGCAGTTCGCGGCCGCCCAGGATGTCGTTGAGGGCGGCACCTATCGCTCCGGACCCGCAGCAGAGATCCACGACGACGGCACGGCGCCCAACGATTGACCGACGGGCTTTGAGAGCCGCTTGCCGCACCAGGAACCCGGTGCGACGCCGGGGCACGAACACCCCCGGATCAACAGCTATCCGGGTCCCGCAGAAATCCACCCATCCGAGAATGTGCTCCAGTGGCAGTCCGGCGACGCGCAGGTCCACCATCCGGTTGAGCTCCTCCGGATGGGTGGCGGCATCGATCAGGAGACGGGCCTCGTCCTCGGCAAAAACACAACCGGCATCGCGAAGGGCAGCGACGATCGACGTAGTCCGGATCACGAGAGTCATGCTAGCCGAGGGGTTCACAAATATGGAGGATCGCGGTTAGGGTATGACGCATGGGAACACTGATTTTTGAGTAGACAGGCCCGTGCTCTGCTGTGAGCACGCCCTGCCTGACAGAAGACAAAAATCCACGCCTGTTGAGGCTTGCCTCCATGCCGTTCCCGTTGTCGACGCCTTTTCTCGAACCGAACGCCACGGGATACGTGTCTCTTCAGGACTCACTTACTTCCAGGAGTCCATATGACTGCCAACCCGACAGATAACAACAAAACCCCCGCTGCCGGCGGTATCAAATCCAAGCTGACCGACGCCCAGAGGGCGATGCTGGCCAGTAAGTCCGGCGGTGGCGCACCGGCCGGCTGGCAAAGCACCGGCAAGGGGCACAAACCCACGGCCGCGAGCGGTAAGCAGGCCAAGACCGAGAAAAAGGTCCGCTGGTAAGTCCAGCGGACAGGCGCACTGGAAAGGAAGAACCATGACTGCGAATCACAATACTGAGAGCATCGATCCTGAGGTTGCAAGCCACTTGGTGGAGTCCATGGACATGGCTCCCATGCCCGAGCCAACAACCATTGCCGTGGCCTTGGGTGCGGACCCAAGCAAGCAGTGGCCTGACGGAAACGGCAAACGCCGCCACCCGAAGGAACGCGACCAGGCCCACGGACGCATGGGCCAGGGAGCAGCCGTGACGGCGATCCACCGGACCAGCCGCCCGCAGATGCCACACTCCTCCTAGCCGCACCAAGCAGCACGGCCAGCCCAACCGGGGGGGACAGCAAACGTCGTATTGACCCGTCAGTACAGCGTTATCGATCCCCCTGGTTGGGCTGGCTGACGTCTGAGGGGGACTTGTCCGGACGCCAGCCCCGCCACACCGGATGACGAAGCCTGCCAGGGCCTGTCCAGTTGCCGAAAGTCACCTCGGCCACCAGCACCGGCTTCACCCAGTGCGCTCCGGCCGCGTCCTCCCTCGGAATGTCTTTGAACGGGGAGTCGTCCACCATCAAGGGCTCCAACTGCTCCATGATGTCCCGCAGCTGCCAGTCCTTGAACCCCGTGCCCACCCTTCCCACGTAGTGCAAGGTGTCGCCGTCAGGAATGCCCAGCAGCAACGCCCCGAAAGTTCCGCTTCGGGCGCCCGCGCCGGGCCGCCAGCCGCCCACCACCACTTCCTGGCTCTGCTCCAGCTTGAGCTTGATCCACGAAGCACTGCGGCGGCCGACCACGTAACGGCTGTCGGCTTTCTTGGCCATCACGCCCTCCAGGCCCAGATCCGCAGCGCTGGTCATGAGGTCGTCGACGTCGTGGTCAAGCACGGCGGAAACGTGAACCGGGCAGCCGCCGGGCATGCGTTCGGCGAACGCGTCCAGCCTTTCGCGACGCTCGACGAAAGGCAGCCCGCTCAAGTCCGCGCTGGCGTCGTACAACAAATCAAAGAGCATGAGCTGTACCGGCACCGAGACCCGGGCCCGCTCGATGTCGGCCGTTTTCACCAGGTTCATACGGAGCTGCAGCCGGCCGAAATCCGGCCTGGACCCCTTGCCGAGGGCGACGATTTCGCCGTCCGCCACGAAGTCCCCTTCGGGCCAGCACGCGCGGTCCGTCAGTTCTGGATAGGCAGCCGTGAGGTCGTTCCCGTTGCGGCTCATCAGGCGGATCCGGCCCTCGGTACCGGTGATAATGGCCCGGATACCGTCCCACTTGAGCTCATACAGCCAGTTGTCGCCGCGAAGATCAGCGGTGGTCCCGGACGTGGCGAGCATCGGAGCGTAGTCGCGCAAGGGCTGTGGCTCCTGCTTGGGCTCGGGCGCTGACTCCGGCTCCGGCGGGGCCTGGCGCTTCGCTGCGGGCGCGGTTGCGGCGGCCCGCCTGGCGCCCGGCTGTTCCTTCATCAGGTGGATCAGCCAGCGGTCGCCCGTATTGATCAGGGCCAGGCGTTTGGTGCCGCCCAGTCCACCACCCGGCTCGCCCGTGAGCGTCGCGATGACTTCCTTGCCATCGCGCCACTTCTCGCACGTGAACTCGCCGCGGTCCCAAATGGTCATGGTTCCCGCCCCGTACTCGCCCTTCGGAATGACCCCGGCGAACGTTGCGTACTCCATGGGGTGGTCCTCGGTGTGCACGGCCAGGTTGTTCCGCTCGGAAGTTTCCGGGACACCGCGGGGAAGCGCCCAGGAAGCCAGGACGCCGTTGTGCTCCAGGCGCAGGTCAAGATGGTAGCGGCGGGCGTGGTGCTCCTGGATCACGAAGATTCCGCCGGCCGGCGCAGGATCGCCCGGCTTGGGCTGCGCGGAGGAAGCGGGGCCCTGCGACACCGCAGAAGCAGCCGACGACGACGGAAACGGCTCCGGGGTTTTGCCCGGATCGCGCATCCCGACGTATTTGGCGAGACGATTCCCGACCGTCACCACGCGCTCGCGGCCACCGCCCGACACAGCGGACGCACCGGCGTCGTCATTGTCGTCCTCGCCATGGGGCGGCAGGTGCCGGTCCGAAATGGGCGCGAAGTGGTCCTTGCCCGAACTGACCCGTTCCATGACTTCCGTGTAGTCCAACTGGTCAAGGGAAGGAGAGGCCAGCTCCTGCCACGTCCGGGGAGCCGCCACCGTTGGTTGGGCTCTGCCACGCAAGGAGTACGGAACGATCGTTGTCTTGTTCCCGCTGTTCTGGCTCCAGTCCACCAGGACCTTGCCCTTGCGCAGGGACTTCTTCATATCGCTGACCACGAGGTCAGGGTGATCGGCTTCCAGGGCGCGCGCGAGCTCATGGGCGAACGCGGACACTTGCTCGGATTTCAACGTGCCGTCGAGCCCTGTATAGAGATGGATGCCTTTGCTTCCGCTGGTGACGGGGACAGGTTCCATGCCCATGTCCTGCAGGATGGAACGGGCCAGGGTGGCCACTTCCACGCACTCGGGCAGTCCGGCGCCGGGACCGGGGTCCAGATCCAGGACGAAGCGGTCCGGCCTGAGGGGCTTGCCCGCAGCATCCACCTGCCATTGCGGAACGTGGATTTCCAGGGACGCGATCTGGGCCATCCACGTGAGCGTGGCCAGGTTGTTCACCATCGGATAGACGTTGGTGTGGTCCGAATGCTGGATGGCGGCCCGGGGGATCCAGCGTGGCGCTGAGTCCTCCAGGTTCTTCTGGAAGAACACCTCACCGGGATGTTCGGCCGTGCCCACGCCGTTGACCCAGCGTTTGCGCGTGACGGGCCGGTTGGCCGCGGCGGGGATGAGGAAGGGGGCCACGGTGGCGTAGTACTCAAGGACCTCAGCCTTGGTGGTCCCGGTTTCGGGGTAGATGATTTTGCCCAGGTTGGTGAGGGTGAGTTCGTGGCCTTCCACGGTCACCCGCTCCTGCTGCTTGCCTGCCACCTCTTCTCCTCCGCTGTGTTGTGCTGTTGACTGGGTGCATGAGGGCTATATGGAAGGGATCTATCGCGTTCGGTCTGGTCAACGTACCAGTGAAGCTCTACAGTGCCACGGAGGATCACGACATTGGCCTGCACCAAGTCCACAATAAGGACGGCGGACGCATCAGGTACCAGCGTAAATGCGAAATTTGCAGCGAAGTCGTAGCTTACGAGGACATCGACAAGGCCTACGAGGAAGAGGGCCGCACCGTGGTCCTCACCGCCGCCGAGCTGAAGTCCCTGCCGGAGGAGAACAGCCGCGAAATAGAGGTGGTGGAGTTCATCCCCGCCGAGCAGCTGGACCCGATCATGTACGAGCGCAGCTATTTCCTGGAGCCTGATTCCAAATCGCCCAAAGCCTACATGCTGCTGCGGCAGACGCTGGAGGACACGGACAGGATCGCGATCGTCCAGTATGCGCTGCGCCAGAAGACCCGGTTGGGGGCCCTGCGCGTGCGTGGAGATGTGCTGCTGCTGCAGGCGCTCCTATGGGGTGACGAAGTCCGCGAAGCCAATTTCCCGTCCTTGGAAACAGACATCAAGATTTCCGACAAGGAACTGGAAATGTCCTCCGCACTGGTGGAATCCATGGCCCACGACTTCGACCCGGATGAATACACCGACGACTACCAGGCCCAGTTGAAGACACTCATCGAAGCCAAGCTCGAAAAGGGTGAGGCCCTGGACACGGAGGTCACTTTCGGCAACGTCGAAGGCGAAGGAGAAGGCGGCGACGTCATCGACCTCATGGAGGCCCTGAAACGCAGCCTCGACAAGAAACGCGGCAAGGAAAAAGCGTCCGACGACGACGCTGCCGCCAGCAAAACTGCCGGCAAGCCAAAGGCGCGGGCGAAGAAAAAGGCGTGAGTCCGGCGTCGGGTGTCTAATCGTTTGATACGCAAGAGGAAAGCAGCGCCGGAAGGTACCGGCGCTGCTTTCTTCTTGCGTGCCTGGCTCAGCCTTTGACTGAGCCCGCAGTGAGCCCCTGGACAATGAACTTGCTGGCGAACGCGAAAATCACCAGCGTGGGTACCACTGTCAAAACCGCGGCAGCGGACATGGAACCCCAGTCAATGTTGAAGCTGGAGATAAAGCCGGCCAACGCCGTCGGGATGGTCTTGTTGCTGTCGCTGTTCATGAGTGTCACGGACAGGAACAACTCGTTCCAGCAGTTGACGAAGTTGAAGACGAAACTCGCCGCAATGCCGGGAAGCATCACCGGAACGATCACCCTGAAGAGCGCGCTCAGCCTCGAACAGCCATCAATCATGGCGGCCTCTTCCAAAGCGTCGGGGACGTTCTCGAAGAAGCCGCGGAGCATGATGGTGCAGAACGGGATGCAGATGGCGATGTAGATCAGGATCAGGCCGGTCTTGGAATCCACCAGCCCGAAGTCGGTCATCATCAGGTACAGCGGGCCCAATGCAATGAACCCGGGAATCATCTGCGTGATGAGGAACGCGCCAAGCACAGCCCCTCGTCCGGAGAACTGGAACCTCGCCAGGACATACGCGGAGAGCAACGAGATGAGCGTGGCCACCGACGACGCCACCAGTGCTACCACCAGGCTGTTGAGCATGTACTGGCCAAAGTCGGACTTAGTGAAAAGACCGATGTAGTTGTCCAGCGACAGCTGCCGTGGCCAGTAATCCAAGGGCAGCGAATAGATGGCCCCCGGCTCCTTGAGGGATGTCACCACGATCCAATACAGCGGAAAGACGGTGACGATCAGGCACAAGCCCAAAAAGACGACCTTTGAAACCCGGCCGAAGAGCGAGGGAGTGTTGATCATCGGTCTGCCTTTCGGAAACGGACAGCCATGAGGTAGAAGGCTGCAAACAGCATGAGGGTGACCATTACGATCAACCCCAGGGCGGACGCCTTTCCGTAGTCGCCCTCCTGGGTAATTTTGATCATGTACGTGGTGATGATGTGCGTCTGGTCGGCCGGTCCGCCGCCTGTCATGGCGAAGATGATGTCCGGGAAGTTGAAGATCCAGATCACCCGCAACAGGATGGTCAGCGCCAGTGTCGTCGAAATGCTTGGCAGCGTGATGCTGAAGAACGTCCGTACCTTGCCCGCACCATCCAAAGCGGCTGCCTCATACATTTCGTCGGACACCGACTGCAGCGCCGCGAGGATCATGATGGCGAAGAACGTCACGCCGTACCAGATGTTGGCAATGATGATCGCTGTCATCGCGAAGCCGGGGTCGGACAGCCACGGAATAGGCGAACTGATGAGCCCCGCCTTCATCAGAAGGTCGTTGACCACCCCGAACTCCGCATTGAACATCCACCGGAACAGCATGCCGATGAGGAAACCCGACACCGCCCACGGGAAGAAGATCATGGCCTGGTACGCCCCGCGCATCCGGAACCGGCGCTTCAGGAACAGTGCCACCGCGAAGCCAATGACCACCTGCGGAACCAGGGAGCCAACAACCCACACCACCGTATTGCGGACAATCGTCCCGAACTCGGGGGCATCGAACAGGCTCTGGAAGTTCCCCAAACCTACCCAGGAGGTATCGGAAAGGTCGTTCAGGTTCCAGTTCCGGAACGCCATCTGGCTGCCGGCAATCATGGGGTAGTACGTGAAGATCCCCACGAAGACCGCAGCCGGAGCCAGGAAAGCCAGCAGGGTCAGCGCTGTCCGGCCGCTGAACCGTCGCTTGGACGGGTTGCCCCTGCCCGGTTCCGACCGCGCGGCTTTCCGCCCGGAAGGGGGCGGTGCGGCCTGCTTGACGTCGAGAGTCACCGGAAGCTATCCCTTCATCTTTTCGGTCCAGTAACTGTCCCAACTGGACAGCAGGTCAGACGTGGACATCTGGCCCGTGAGGACCCGTTGAAGTTCACCGTCGGACTTCTTGATCCATTCAGTCCACCAGGAGACGCTGCGGGGCTGGATCGCCGAGACGTACGTATCAGGGTTCTCAGTCATCTTGACGTAGGCAGCCCATGGTCCGGTGCTGTAGAAGGTGTCCTGCGCTGCGGACTTCAGTGTGGGCACCAGGCTGTTGTCCTTGCTGAACGTAGTGGCAGCATCTCCCTGTGCCAGGTACTTGATGAGCTTGACTGCCTCGGGCTTGGACTTGGATGACTCAGCGATGCCCCAACCCGCCGAAGCCACGGGCTGGATTGCCTTGCCGCCTGGTCCTACCAGCAAGGGTGCGACGTTCCATTGGTCCTGCTTGATGGACTGTGACTCTTTGACGGTGGCAATGACTTCGGGGTCCTGGAGCAGGAAAGCCGTGGAGCCGTTGCTGAAGCCCTGCACCATTTCGGGGTAGCCCCAGGCTACCGACGACGGCGGGGAACCCTTCTTGAACAGGTCAATGTACAGATCCATGGCTTGCTGGGCCTTGGGGGAGGAGAAGATCGTCTTGCCGTTCGTCAGCTTGAAGGCGTTTTCCCGGTCGATCTCGTCTGCCACGTATGCCTCGATGATGGCGACGGCGTTGGAGTTGGCATTGGTGCCGCCACGGAAGGCGTAACCGAACTTGTTTTCGGCCGGTTTGTTGAGTGCCTCGGCCTGCTTCGCCATCTCTTCCCAACTGTTCGGAGGGCCGTCGAATCCGGCCTCCTTGACCAGGTCCGAACGGTAGAAAAGGGAAAGGCCGTAGAAACCGTACGGGATGTAGTAGGTCTTGCCGTTTTGCTTCGAGTACGTGACCGCGTTGTCTGTCAGGTTGTTCCAGCCGTCCCAGCCATCGAGGTCCTTGGTCATGTCGTAGAGCCAGTTGTTGGCGCCGAAGGAACCCACGGTGATGTCACGGGCCTCCACCACATCGATGCCTTTGCCGGACTGGAGCATCTGCTGGATTTTCTGGTCCGCCTGATCGGTGGGAGGCGAAATGAGCTCCACCTTGATGTCGGGGTTGGCCTGTTCGAAACCGGAAATGAGCTTCTTCAGGGTTTCCGTGCGGGTGGGGTTCGTCAGGCTTTCCACCATCTTCAAGGTGACCTTGCCATCGGCCGCTGACTGGCCGCCTCCACACCCGGCAAGTGCAAGAACTGCCGCCAGGCCTGCTGCCGCAGACGCCATAATTCTGGATTTCACGTGGGTCCTCCGTTGATTGGTTAAGTGATTTGCACCGGCTGAGCGGGTGCGGGTGGGGTCTAGAGGGAACGGGCAAGCCGGACGAGTTCCGGGACTGCCTTTTCCGCGAATATCTCGTAGTCCTTGGGGGAGTTGTACAAATGGGCCGAAAGCCGCAGGAAACCTTGTCCGTTGAACGTGGTGATGGCAGTTTCGATGTCCAGGTGGTCTGAGATGTAGCCGCGGACCGCGTGGGAATCCTCGTGGGTAGTGGCGAGCCCCTCCGGCAGGCGGATCAGGCGCAGGGGTCCCACCGGCATGCCGACGTCCACTGCCGGGTTCTGCCCTGTGGCACTGGCAAATGCCTCGCTGATCAGTGATTGGCCATAGTCGCACAACTCCTTGGCGTAGCTGCGGAAAGCTGACCAGCCGTATCGCTCCTCTATGGTGTCGAAGGCGGTCCGGGCCGCCATCCACGAGGTCACGTCCTGGGTTCCCACGTGGTCGAAGTTCTCCGGGAAGCTGTACGGGAACCCCCACGAATCGATCAACGGTTCCAGTGCCTGTGCTTCTGGTCCGCGCGCCACCAACGCTGCGGTGCCTCGTGGCGCACAAGCGAATTTGTGCAGGTTACCAACCCAAAAGCCCTCAAAATCGGGGACCGGGAACTCCAGAACTCCCGGAGCGTGGGCGGCGTCCACCAGCACAGGTACACCCAGGCGGGAAGCCGCGTGGGCGATTCCCTCGACGGGGAAGGCCCGGGCAGTTGCGGAGGTGATGTGGTCGACCACGATCAGAGCTGTCCTGGGCGTTACTTCCGCCATGACCAGGGCGCAAACTGCCTCCGCATCCGCCTCGAGGGGTATCTCTGCGATCCGGACCTGGCCGCCGCACCTGCGAGCGACCCGCTCTGCGCCCTGCAGCACCGCTCCGTAGGCGTGGTTGGTGGTCACGATTTCGGCGCCGGGAGCGAAGTCCAGTGAGTTGTAGACGGCACTGACGCCCGCGCTGGCGTTGTGGACCAGCGCCACGTGTTGCGGATCGACCCTGAGGAACTCTGCAATCTCCCGTCGCGCCGTGGCTACCAGCTCGAATTGGCCCATGAACCACGGACAGGGGTTCTGGTCCATGAGCTCCTTGAGCTTCAACTGATGTGCCTGGGCAGCGCGGGGAACGGACCCATATGAACCGTGGTTGAGGTGGACCTTGGACGGTGTAAGGCTCCAGTCGGCCATTGCGGGCTGGCCCTCGGGGGTCAACATCGGGCGGGGGACTGTGAGGGGTGCTGGGAACACGGCGTCCTTCGTCGGAGGAATGGGTCAACGCTCTGTAAGTTACATCACAGCTTTGACCAAGACAACGGACAATCCAAAATAGTCATAAGATGACTCTGTCGTTTTCCGGTGATATTCCTTCCTAATCAGCCCTAGTTTGGATCAAAAGGTACGATGTCTTGAACAGAAGGCATGACAATGCCCTCACTCAGCTGCCCGGACGTCCCGGTGCGGTAGCGTGATACCGGAATCTGGAGGAGGCGACGTATTGGGTGCTGTCGAAACGGCGATGCAGGGCCTGAGGAACAAAATTGCCTCGGGTGAACTCGCGGCTGGTCAGAAATGTCCTCCGGAAGCGGAGTTGGCGGCGCAGCTGGGCGTATCGCGGAGTTCCCTCAGGGAGGCAGTGAGGGCGATGTCGGCACTGGGCGTCATGGAATCCAGGCATGGCTCGGGAACGTACGTCTCGTCCCTGGAGCCCACGGTGATCCTTCAGAACTTCGCCCTGCTGGTGGACCTGTTGCCGTTGGACGGTCTGCTGGAACTCTTCGAGATCCGCCGTCTCATGGAATCCCATGCCGCTGCGGCGGCGGCTGCCAATGCCACTCCTGAAGTCCTGGCGAAGTTGACCGCGCTTGTGGAGAGCATGGAGGCCACGGTCGACCCCGGCGAATACTCCGAGCTGGATTCAGAGTTCCATGAGGAAATCTGCCGTGCGGGCGGCAACTCGACGCTGAATGCGCTGGTCAGGCTTTTCCGCTCCCGAGGCGGGCATTTCCACATTTTCGACGGCGAGGACGGCGCGGCCGTGCGCAGGGACAGCACTGCAGGCCATAGTGCGATCGTGGCCGCGATCGCCCGGCGTGATCCCACCATGGCGGCGACAGCGACGGCCGCACATATCGCCCAGACGGAGACCTGGCTCAGGAAACTAAGGCCGGAGCCCCGGCTCTGACGTTGCCATGGCCGGGGCTGGGCGACGAGTTATTGGTTTCGGGGTCAGTGGTTCCGCAGCATCGAAATGAGTTCGGACTTCTTCTTGCCCGAGTAACCCTTCAGGCCGAGTTCTTTGGCGCGGGCTTTCAGTTTGTCGACGGTCCAATCGTCATAGTCCCCTGATTTGCCTCCCTTACGACCCACGTCCTTGCGTCCCCGGGCTGCCGCTGCGTTGGAGATCCGGGCTGCTTTTTCCTTGGAGGCTCCGTCGTCGCGCAGTTCCTCATAGAGTTCAGGGTCTTTGATGCTTGGGTTCTTCTTTTCCGGCATGTTCAGGTTCCTTTCCCTGAGTTTGTGGTCATGTGATACTTCGGAGTTCGTGGCAGCTTCCAGGCGACTCAATCCTCCTTGTTGTGTCCGTTGTTGCTCATTCCCCGGCGGTAGAGCCACAGGGGCATGCCGACCACCAGCAACAGCAACGTCAGGACGATGAAGCCGCCGGCCACAATGCCTGCGGTCCTTCCGGCTGTGAAATCGAAGACCAGCGTGGCGGACCCTACGATCAGTAGCGCGACGCCTCCCAAGGCCCATTTGGTGACAATGTCGGCGCTGGAGACGAGTGTGGCCTTGAGTCCGCGGCGGAAGAGCCGTCGATGAACGCTGACCGGAATGACGATGAGCACTGTAGTGAGGGCAGCCACCATCACGTTGAACAGGTAAAGGCCGCGCTGCCAGTCGTCCAGTTCCCCGAATCGTGACTGGAACGGCAGTGTCAACAGGAAGCCACCCAGGATCTGGACGCCCGTTTGCAATACCCGCAGCTCCTGGATGAGTTCCATCCAGTTGCGGTCCATGCGTTCTTCCGTGGACTCGTTCCTGCCGATTCTGGGAACTTGTTCCTGTTCTGCCATTCGCATGCCTCCGCAGCTGTGTGGTGGACGCCGGGGATGTGCCGGACTACGGTCGGACTGTCAGCATTCCTCGAACTCTTATCGGGGCCTCAACGGATTTCCAAGGAGGAAGAAAATGAGTCAGGACGAGCACCGCGTGGACCCGGACAGCGAGCCCGGCGGCTACGGTACGCCGACTCCCGAACAGGAGATGCCCGGCAGCGGCGACGGGCGCGAAACGCCGGAGCGGCCGGCTGAAGGAGTTCCCGAAGTACCGGGTGACGAGTTCCCCACGCCCAAGGATCCGGATGCTGCGCCGCCGTCAGAGGCTACAGGGCAGGAGCCTGAGGGAGGGTAAGGGCGCCTGAGGGCCGTCCCTGCGTGCAAATGATGGGCGCAGGTACAGCCCTCGTTGACCTGTCGGAAGTCCTCGGTGGTGGTTATACCGTATGGCCCCGGCGTCCCGACATGAAGCTCAGCAGCCACCCGATGGCCGCGATGACGAGAAGGACAACGCCTACCCACAGCAACCAGTTCAGGGCCTGCGAGAAGCCGCCCACAAGAAGAAGAACTATTGCTACTACACCAGCAATGATCAGAAGCGTATTCATGGTCAGCACATTCCTTTCCGGGGAAATCATTGAATAATCGCCGATTCCCAACTATGCATTCCGGTTTTACTTCGATTTAGTTATGCCGGTACTTGGAGGCGTTCCGCCGCCTCGAAGTGCCTTTGCCCCTGTCAGCCGGCGTTTCATCGGGTGATGAAGTTCGCCAGCTGTGAACAGTAACACTCCTCATTGTACTACTAAGCACCCTTATGAAAGGCTTATTGCAGTCGTCACCTGATGATTGGGCAGTCGCCGCAGAAATCTTGCGGCGCGTTTTTGGCTCACATGAAAGTCCATGAGAGGAACACATGAAAGCGTCACAGCAGCTTGCAGACAACCTTCAAATCGTCCTGACAGACCTCATCGAGCTGCAGCTCCAGGGAAAGCAGGCACACTGGAACATCGTGGGACCGAACTTCCGCGATCTTCACCTCCAGCTGGACGAACTCGTCCTGGCCACCCGCCAGTTCGCTGACGACACCGCCGAGCGCATGCGTGCCCTCCATGCCCTGCCGGACGGCCGCAGCGCGACCATCGCCAAAGGCACCCGCCTGGAGGAATTCCCGGCAGGCCTGGTCAACACCAAGAACGCCGTCAAGCTGGTTACCGACCGCGTGGAACGCGCTGTCCAGACCATGCGCGACGTCCATGACGAGGTGGACGAGGAAGATCCCACGACGGCGGACCTGCTGCACGCGTTTATCGCCCGCCTTGAGCAGCTGGTCTGGATGATCAATGCAGAGATCATGAACGCCGGCGCTGCCGTTACCGATCCGGACGAAGCCTGAGCATCAACCGGACCGGCTGAAGACAGAGAGACCCGCCGACCATGCCGCGGCTGAAGAGAAGCGACCTTTCCAAGCCCGGCATCGTCCGCCGGAAGGTTGGTACGGGGTTCAGCTACCGCCACCCTGACGGCAGCCTGGTCAGCAAGGAGGATCGCCGGCGCATCAACGCGCTGGCGATCCCGCCTGCATGGACCGATGTGTGGATCAGTCCCTACGAGCATGGCCACATCCTGGCCACGGGAGTGGATGCTGCCGGGCGGAGCCAGTACATCTATCACCCTGGGTGGCGGGAACGTAAGGACACCGAGAAGTTCATCCGTGCAGCCAAACTTGGCCTGGTGCTGCCAACGGTCCGCCGCAACGTGACGGTCCATCTCCAGGACGCTGCGGATCCCCGGCAGCAGACGCTCGCAGCAGCTGTACGGTTCATGGACCTTGGCGCGCTGCGCGTAGGTTCCGAGGTCTACATGAAGCAGAACGGTTCCTACGGACTCACCACCCTCCGATGCCGCCACGCGCGGGTGGAGGGCCCTGACGTCTTCCTTAAGTTCCCCGGCAAGAGCGGCCAGCTCTGGGATACCTCCATCCACGATCCCGCTTTGGCGGCCTTCTTGGAGCCGCTGGCGGACCGTCCCGGCAAGGAACGGCTGCTTGCTTACCAGGCCAACGGCACCTGGGTGTCGGTGGATGCGTCCATGATCAATGAATACCTCAGGGGCATCTCAGGGGAGGCGTACACCTCCAAGGATTTCCGGACCTGGAAAGGCACTGCGGCCGCCGCCCTCTGCCTCATCAAGTCCGGGCATAAGGGAACCCCCAGGCAAGCCATTGTGCGGGCCATCAAAGAGGCCTCCGAACTCTTGGGCAACACGCCCTCTGTGGCGCGTTCCTCCTATGTGGATCCGCGGATTATCGAGGGCTACCTCTCGGAGGAGCTTAAGGACGTCAAGCCAACGGAAGCGTCGGTTGCCGCCTACTTGAACGGCGAAACACCGAGTTAAACCGTGCCTCTCGAGAAGGCCTGTCGTTTTTATGAGTACACTCGTACTAATAAAAATTGATGGACTTGGCGTCTGGGGGCCGTAAGTGATTCTGTTGGCAATCGTGGTGTGTGAAGTTGCGTTCTGGGTGGCGATCCTTGCCGGGCTCGCAGCACGGTATCTGCTGCGTCGTCCCCGCCTGGGCGGAGCCCTCCTGATCCTTGCTCCGGTTATTGATGCCATCCTGCTTGCCTTGGTCGCCGTCGATTTGCTGGGCGGCGGTACAGCCTCATGGCACCACGGACTCGCCGCGGTCTACATCGGTGTCTCTGTCGCGTACGGCAAGCGCATGGTGGCTTGGGCCGATGCGCACTTCCAGCACCGGTTCGCGGGCGGACCTGCGCCGGAACGTCTCACTGGAACCCGCTACGCCATCAAATGCTGGCGGGATGTGCTCCTTACCGGGTTGGCGGTTGCCATCGCAGCGGCGACCCTTGGCGCGATTATGTTCCTCGTCAACGACGCCGAAAGAACCGCAGCGCTCTCGGACTTCTTCCGCATCCTGGGCATCATCTTCGCCATCGACTTCCTCTGGGCTTTGAGCTACACGATCTGGCCGAAGAAGGCTGCCCGCGCCTTGCCCGCCGCTACGCCGTCGCGCTGATCATGCCCCGGAGAATCGATGCAGAGGCACGCAGTGCAGCAATTGCGGAAGCTTCCTTGCGTGTCCTCGAACGTGATGGCCTTTCGGGCCTTTCAGTGCGCGGGGTGGCAGCGGAAGCGGGCATCGCAGCCGCTTCGCTACGGCGTGCGTTTGCCACGCAACATGCCCTGCGGGAGTTCTGCCTGCAACTCATTGAGGACCGGGTCACCGCCCGAATCGCCGCCCTTGAGCTCACTGGCCGGGCGTTGGTTGATGGCTTGCTCCTGCAGTTGCTTCCTCTCGACAGGGAACGGCGGCTGGAACTCGTGGCGCAGGTCCAGCTTGGTGTCCTCTCACTGACGGATAGTGCACTACGTCCTGCCGCGATCAGGCTCAGCGAGGGAGTGGACCGCGTGTGTCACGTTGCCCTCCAGCTCCTGGCCGAAGCGGGACAGTTCAACCCGGGGCGCGACCCCGGCTATGAAGCCCAGCGCTTGCGTGCGCTCCTTGATGGGATCGCGATGCACGGATTGTGGAGCGGTGAACTTCCGGAGGCGGGTCCGATGCTCCGGGTGCTCTCGCGCCATCTCGACGAGCTCGCGGGTCCCTAGCACCTTAGGCAAGCAGAGCACCCCCGGACGCGCAAAAGTACTTCGGACACGCAAAGAGCCTGGCGCCGTCCATATCCGGGTGGCACCAGGCTCTTTGCGTGTCGCTGAGGGGTTTGGGTGTCCCTACTCGGCGTCGTGGTCCGTTTCGAGGATCTTCACCAGGCTGTCCAGTGCTGCGTCCGCACCTTCACCTTCGGCACGCAGCACCACCACGTCACCGTGGGCAGCGCCCAGGCTCATCAGGGAAAGGATGCTGGCGGCGTCCATGGCGTCGTCGGCTGGCTCTCCCGGGCGGGCGATGGTGACATCGATATCCAGGTCTCCCGCGGCCTCGGCGAAGATGGCTGCCGGGCGGGCGTGGAGGCCGACGCGGCTAGCGATGGTGGCTGTACGTTCAGGCATTGGTGCTCCTTTGTGGTGGTGGGTGGCTTTGTGGGAAGTCTAAACGCTGACGGTTGCCGGGGTCGTTTCTGCCTCTACCGGCTTCTTCACGGCCCAACGCTTGAGGGCGATGACCAGCAGCGCAGTGATGACCACGCCGACGGCGATCGAGAGGAAGAACAGCAGGAAGTTGTCGATGGCGAAGAAGACGAACAAACCGCCGTGTGGAGCCTTGGAGGTGACACCGAAGGCCATCGACAGGGCACCGGTGACGGCGCCGCCCACCATGCTGGCCGGGATGACGCGCAGGGGGTCGGCTGCGGCGAACGGGATGGCGCCTTCGGAGATGAAGGATGCACCGAGGAGCCAGGCTGCCTTGCCGTTTTCACGCTCTGCCAGGGAGAACAGCTTCTTGTCGAGCACAGTGGCGAGGGCCATGGCCAGCGGCGGAACCATGCCTGCAGCCATGACGGCTGCCATGATCTGCCAGGGAGCCTGGTTGCTGACACTCGCAGCACCGAGGCCCGCAACGGCAAATGCGTACGCAACCTTGTTGACGGGACCACCGAGGTCGAAGCACATCATGAGGCCCAGGATGACGCCGAGGACCACAGCTCCGGCTCCCGTGAGGCTGGAAAGTCCCGCATTGAGGGCGTTGGTCAGATCCACGATCGGACGGCCGAGGATCAGGAACATCAAACCGGACGCCACCAGGGACGCGAGCAGAGGGATGATCACCACGGGCATCAGGCCGCGAAGCCAGCGCGGGACGTCCAGCTTGCCGATCTGGTAGGCCACGTAGCCGGCCAGGAGACCACCAACGATGCCTCCCAGGAAGCCGGCGCCCATGAAGCCGGACACAGCACCGGCTACAAAGCCGGGGGCGATACCCGGGCGGTCAGCGATGGCGTAGGCAATGTAACCGGCCAGTGCGGGAACCAGGAACCCGAGGGACAGGGCGCCGATCTTGAACAGGACTGCGCCGATGTAGGCACCCAGCGGACCCCAGGCGTTCTCGGGGAAATCGGTGGGAAGGTTGAAGATGCTGTTTTCAACAACGATCTTGTCGGCGAAGTTGGTGATGAGGTAACCGCCCATGAGGAAGCCAAGGGCGATCAAAAGGCCGCCACCCGCAACGAACGGAATCATGTAGCTGACGCCGGTGAGGAGTGCGCGCTTCAGCTTCTGGCCGATGTGCTCGCCCTTTTCCTCCTCGGCACGCTCAGCCTGCTCTTCGGCACCGAAGTGCGGAACACGGCGTGCGTGGGGGTCGATGGCGGCAGCCAGGGCTTCCTCGACCATCTTGGTGGGCTCATCGATGCCACGCTTGACCGGAGCGTTGATGACCGGCTTGCCGGCGAAGCGCTCCTTGCCGCGGACGTCGACGTCGACGGCGAAGATCACGGCGTCGGCCGCAGCAATCACTGCCGGATCCAGCGGCTTGGCGCCTGAGGAGCCCTGGGTCTCAACCTGCAGGTCAACGCCCATTTCCTTGGCAGCGGCAACCAGCGAATCAGCCGCCATGTACGTGTGTGCGATGCCGGTTGGGCAGGCGGTCACTGCGACGATGCGCTTGGGTGCGGCAGTCGTCGTCGTGTTTTCTGCGGGAGCAGCCGCAGCGGCGGGCGCAGCAGCCGGCTTGTCTGCCAGCGCTCCATCGACGAGGTCCACAATGTCCTGCTCGGTGGCTGCCGCCCTGAGTGCTGCGGTGAAGTCCTTCTTAATCAGTGAACGTGCCAGCTTGGAGAGCAGCTTCAGGTGTTCCTGGTCTGCGCCGTCCGGGGCTGCGATAAAGAAGATGAGGTCAGCCGGGCCGTCCTTGGCGCCGAAGTCCACCTTGTGGGAGAGGCGGGCCATAGCGAGGGCAGGCTCCGTGACGGCGGCCGAGCGGCAGTGCGGGATGGCGATGCCGCCGGGGACGCCGGTCGCCGTCTTCTGCTCGCGGGCGAAGGCGTCGGCGAAGAGCCCTTCAACCTCGGAAGCTCGGCCGGAGGCGGCAACTTTGCCTGCCAGGACGCGGATGACGTCGGCGGGGGAGTCGCCCAGGTTTTGGTCGAGGGTGACCAATTGTGGGGTGATCAGCTGGGTCACTGTGATTCCTTCTGGAGGGCCGTGATGGTTACGGCGTCGGGGGTTGTCTGGTGGACTGCCGGGACAGTGGAGCCCGGCAGCGAAGCAGCTGCGGCACCATGTGCCACGGCTTGACGGAGGCAGTCCTGCGCGGAACCGCCCTGGGTTGCGGCCAGCAGGTAGCCGGCAAGGGAAGAATCCCCTGCGCCCACTGTGCTGACTGCCTTGATCGGCGGATGCGTGGCGAACCACGCTCCGTCTGCGGTCACCAGGACTGCGCCCTTGGACCCGAGTGTTGCGAGAACGGCGCCTACACCGCTGGCGACGACGGCGGCAGCGGCTTGGGCGGCTTTGGCCGGGTCCGCTTCCAGTTCGTCAGCTGTGTAGACGTTGGTGAAACCGGCTGCGGCGGCGAGCTCGGCAAGCTCTTCCGCATTCGGCTTGAGGAGGTCGGGCTTTCCTGCGGCATCGCCCACCAGGGCCGCCGCAAGCGGAGCTCCGGAGGAGTCGATGGCGATGCCGGGGGCGGCCGTTCCATCAGCGTTCGACCGGAGCCGACGCGCGATTGTGGCGTAGAAATCCGCGGGCACCCCTGGTGGGAGCGAGCCTGCGAGAACCACCCAGCTGGCGCCACGGGAGCGCTCCAGCAGCAGCCCGATCAGGGCTTCCTGCTGTTCGCCACTCAGCTCCGGGCCGGGTTCGTTGATCTTGGTGGTGACCCCATCCGGTTCGGTGAGCGTGACGTTGCTGCGCAGCGCCTGACCGATGGGCAGCGCCGCAAAGGGCACGCCGCCGTCGTGCAGTCCGGACAGGACGGGGTCTGAATCCGCGCCGGGAAGGACTGCCAACGTTTCGAGGCCGGAGGCCACGAGCGCACGGGAAACGTTGACGCCCTTTCCGCCGGATTCCTGGTGGACGGCCACCGCGCGCTGAACTTCGCCGCGGGCCAGGGCGCCCGGGAGTTCCACCGTGCGGTCCAGGCTGGGGTTGGCGGTGAGCGTGACGATCATGCGATCACCACGTCGACGCCGGCGTCGGCCAAAGCCGCCGCAAGTTCAGCCGAGGGCTGCTGGTCAGTAATCAAGGTGTCAACATCCTTCAGGGTGGCGAACTGGACCAGTGTTTCGGCATCCAGCTTGGACGAGTCGGCCAGGGCTACAACGCGGCGGGCAGACTGGACGAAAGCAGCTTTCACCGCGGCTTCCTCGGGATCCGGCGTGCTGAGCCCGAAGACGGCGTGGATCCCGTTGGCGCCCACGAAGGCGATGTCCGGACGAAGCCTGTAAGCGGCCTCCACGGTGGACTGCCCGACGGCGGCCTGCGTGAGTCCGCGGACACGGCCGCCGAGGATCTGGAGTGCGACGCCCTGCGTGGAGGAGAGCTTGCCGGCAATCGGAATTGCGTGGGTGATGACCACGAGCTCGTCGTTCCCATTGGTGGACGGAGTCCGCTGGGCCAGCAGGTCCGCCAGGGTTTCAGTGGTGGAACCGGCGTCGAGCAGGATGCTGCCGGTGGTGGGTTCCGGGATCAGTGCAAGAGCGGCGTTCGCGATACGGAGTTTTTCGGCCTGGCGCTGCACTGCCCGCTCCAGGATGCTTTCCTCGCGGGTGCTCAGGCGGTCGGAGGGGACTGCGCCGCCGTGGACGCGGCGGAGATTTCCGGAAACTTCAAGGGCCGCGAGGTCGCGGCGGATGGTTTCGGTGGTGATGCTGAAACGGTCTGCGAGGTCCGTGACGCTCACGCGTCCGCGCTCTGCGACGAGTGCGGAGATCAGTTGCTGGCGTTCTTCTGCGAACACTTACCCTCCATTGCGGTAAAGCCAAGTTCGTTGCGGCCACTTCCGTGACTGCTATCACAACGATGTGGAATTGCTTGACTCTATCTTTGTTTATGTTGGTAAGTCAATAGAAACCAACATAAACAAAGATCACTGCTGTGTGCGAGGTGGTCCGGGCGCGCACCGGGAGGGCTCCGGAGACGACGAAAGGGCATGTCGCGCTCCCTGTAGCGCGACATGCCCTTCTATCGGATCCTGACTGGGGGATATGCCGGGATCCGGTCTTGTTGGGTGCGGAACAGCCCTAAAGCGAAGGGGGGTTCCCTGGTCCCGGGGGCGGTGGGACTGCCGGTCCCGGGGTGGGTTCCGGGACGGGCGGCGGGCCCGGTTCCGGCAACGGTACGGGCTCAGGCGTAGGCCCGGGTTCCCGGGTTGGATCGGGGTGTGAGGGATCCGTGGGGAAACCGCTCATCATCAAGCGCTCCTTCTCCGGGACGAATGCGTCGGGCGGAGGCTTTGCGGCGTGCTGGAAGGGTACCGGCTGGAATCCCATCCGGACCCCATGTAGTCGATGGGCAGGTTGTCCGGGTCAGGTGGATCCGGCAGCTTGTGCTTGCCGGGTTGACCATGCTGGTTATGCTGGCCAAGGCCCCGGGTGGCAGTGGAAGACTCTCTTTTCTGTGATTCTGCGTGCATGCTGTCCCTTCCTGTAGCTTCAGAATTGGTGCTGCTCCTCATGGCTGCGCCCGTCACGTTCAGTCCGGAATTTCCATCCGGAAGCCGCAGTGGCATCCAAGAATCCTCGTGTTGATGAGAACCTCGTACATCCGCAGCCGCCCACCCGGTTTCAGGACGAGGGGAGTTTGAATCCTCCGGAGCTCGCAGCTGCTTGTCTTCATGGGTTCGCCGCAGTGAAGATACTGACCGCCGAACTGAAGTACCCCCTGGGAAATACCGGGTCGGTTGAGTACCGCGGCAACCCTCTGGACGGACGCGATCTGCTGGTAGGAATACCTGCAGACATGGCACTCGTACGCCACGTCCACCAAGTTGGGCGCGGGCGGATAGTGGGACTGGATCGAATTCACCAGGAGGTGCTTGTCCGTATTGCACCGGGTACACCAAAGACGCTCATCGGGCGGTTGGTGGGCTTCGTCCGGGACTCTGGACGCTGGCTGGGCCGGCATGGGTGTCTACCTCGGCATCAAAAAATGCGGGTCGCCCGTCTGCATGAGCTGAAAAGCCTGGTCCTGAAAATGCGGGACTGTAGCTAGATTGTGCACATAGGTGCACGGCATATGCAAGGATTCTGTTGTCATTCCCCAAAGGGGTGACAGGCAGTGACCCGGCGATCGTAAACTAAGGCATGGACGAAATGAACGTTGAATTGGCGCTGCCTGATGCCGCCTCGGCGCCCGACGAAGTTTCGGTGCCCGAGCAGCTTCAGGACCTCGTTATCGATAGCGAAGACGTCGGTGGATTCCTCGGAGAGCTTGCCGTGTTTTCCGCGGCGGCAGTGTCCAACGCGGTGGGTGTGAACGTGCATTGTGGCATCACATTGAGCAGGCGGCGGCGGACGGCCACGGTGGCCGGAAGCACCCCTGAAGCCAGATTGATTGACGAAGTACAGCAGGCGTACGGGGACGGCCCATGCCTGGAAGCAATGCGTAGCCATGCCACCGTGCATGTGCCCGACACCTCCACCGAGGGGCGCTGGCCCGACTACTGCAAGGTCATCGCGGACCGTGGCCATCTTTCGGCACTCTGTGTCCCTTTGGAGCTGGACGAAGGTGCAACCGCGGCCCTTAACTTCTTCGCTCCGCGGATCGACGCTTTTGACGCGGCCACCATCCGGGACTGTGAGCTCTATGCCAGCCAGGCCGAACGCTCATTGCGCCTGGCAGTCCGGATCGGGGTAAAGCAGCAGCACGCCGATGACCTCCAGGATGCGATGCAGTCCCGCACCGTGATCGACCTCGCGTGCGGCATCATCATGGGGCAGAACAGGTGCAGCCAGGACGATGCCTTCCAGATCCTCAAAAAGGCCTCAAGCGCCCGGAACCAGAAGCTGCGTGACGTCGCCGAGTCGCTGATCAAGAGCGTTGCGAAAGAGTCACCCGTGGCTCATTTCGAACCCTGAGGGACAGCGCCCCGAGGGTCTGCGGCCAGCCGATGACTTGTGACGCAAGCCGCTGGTGAACTACATTTTAGGTGGGTTAAGCAGATAGCCCTTGGAGCCTCATGACGTGGTGCCATCCCGGATGGTCCAAGAACTGCACTTTCAGCCGTGGCCATTATCGGCCGGCTCGCAGCGTCAATGCATGCGGCTCCTTGGAGTTGTAAAAGGAGAATGGCAATGACGCTTGGTTCCCTTCCTGTCCCGAAACCTTCACAAGGGCCCGAACCTGCCCAGGCCGAAGTGCGGCCATGGTGCACTGTCTGCGGCACCGATTCCTACATTTTTGTTGAGACCGTGGTGGAAGCCGAACCACACCAGACGGAAGTGGTCGACGTCAGCTACACCTGCAGCGAATGCGATACCTTCTACGCCCACCCCGTCCGCCTGGCAACGCTGGTGCCGGAGATCCAACAGGAATTCCTTTCCACTGCAGCAGCAGGACTGTGGTTTAGCTGCACACATTGCGGCGACCCCATGACGCTGGGACGTCCCACTGAACGCGTGATTGAGGCCCCCCGGAGCACTGAAGATCCTGAAAGCCCCAATCTCCTTGAGGTCTACTTGCAGACCCAGGTCCTGCATTGCCGTTGTGGTTTCCAAATGGAGGTTCCGCGCCACGTTGGGTAACCACCGTCTCTGAATAATCCATAGCGGGAGGGGTGGGTCTGTGCGCACGTTTGGTGTCGAAGAGGAACTTCTGATTGCCGATCCTTCGGACGGCATGCCATTGGCCCTCGCCACAGACATTCTGGACGTGGCGGCTGCCCACGGCGGGGATGTTGACGGTGACGCCGCTTCCCTGAAGTCCGAATTCAAGCAGGAGCAGATCGAGGTCAACTCCCGCCCTTGCCGGACGGCTGCTGAACTCAGGGCTGAAATCCGTGCCGGCCGGGCCTTGTCCGACAAGGCGGCCAGAGCCGTGGGTGCGCGGGTGGCCGCGCTGGCTACCCCGCCGGTATTCCATGCGACGCCCACCTTGGGCAATCAGCGCTACGCTGCCATGGGCACGGAATTCGGCCTGATTTCGCGTGAGCAACTCACATGCGGTTTTCATGTCCACGTATCCATCGAGTCGCCTGAGGAAGGCGTTGGAGTCCTGGACCGCATGCGGCACTGGCTCCCCGTGCTGCTTGCCCTCAGCGCCAACTCTCCCTTCTGGATGGGTGCCGACACCGGCTTCGCGAGCTATCGAACACAAATCTGGAACCGGTGGCCTACTGCCGGGCCCATGGACGTATTCGGTTCGGCCGATGGATACCGCGCAGTCCTGGGGGCGCTGCTGGGCACCGGAGTTCCCATGGACGAGGGCATGATCTACTTCGACGCCCGCCTTTCCAGGGGCCATCCAACTGTCGAACTCCGGATCGCGGATGTTTGCCTCTACGCAGAAGACGCGCTCACCCTGGCGGTGATCGCGCGCGCCCTGGTGGAAACCTCGGCCGCTGAATGGCGGCGGGGCGATCCGCCGTCGAGTGCTTTGACCCAGGTCATCCGCATGGCCAACTGGAAGGCGAGCCGCTTTGGCATCAACCGCGAGCTGCTTCACCCGCAGGACCAGAGCCCGGTTGCTGCTCCGGAAGTTGCCGGCGCCTTGCTGCGCCACATCAAGCCTGCCCTGGGCAAGGCCGGAGACCTGTCGCTGGCGCGGGCCGGGGTGGCCGGCATCCTCCGCCGCGGTTCAGGCGAGCGGCTGCAGCGCCAGGCGTACGCGCGCCGGCGGCGGCTGTCCGACGTCGTGACCGCAGCTATCGCCTCCACGCACGAGTACGGGGAACTTTCGGACGCCGGGCTGCTCAGCCACTAGCAGTCGAAGGCCCGACGACGGCGGGCCGGTGAGCCGCCGTCGTCGCGCCTTGTGTGGGCCGTAGCCTCCGATGAAGTGCCCGGACGGTCAGCCCTGGTTGATGCGGATCATGTTGCCGGAGGGGTCGCGGAAGGCGCAGTCGCGCGGTCCCCACGGCTGGTCGATCGGTTCCTGGAGGACCTCTGCGCCGGACGCCCGGAGTTTCTCGAAGGTGGCGTCGAGGTCGTCCGTGCTGAAGACGAGCATCGGCATGACGCCCTTGGTGAGGAGTTCCTGGATGGCGTCGCCGTCAGCCTGGGAGCGGCCGGCGTGCGGCGGGGAGAGGACCAGTTCTAGGTCGGGCTGGGCGTCGCTGCCCAAGGTCACCCAGCGCTGGCCATCGGAGCCGACGTCGTTGCGGACCTCCAGGCCGAGCGCGTCGCGGTAGAAGGCGAGCGACTCATCGACATCGTTGACAGTGACGTGTGCGTACTTCAATGAAATGTTCATGAACCACACGCTATTGCAGCTTGGGGGCCTGCGCTTCTTCAATCCTGCTCAGGTTGGTGTTGCCCTTCCTGTCGGGGCGAGTGTGCTGTTTGGCGATGCAGTTCGGCATGGCTTTCACGGCGTGGTGCTCCCGGGAGCGGTACTCGCTGGGCGTGATCCCTACGATTTCAGTGAAGCGGCTGCTGAAGGAGCCCAGGGAGGTACAGCCGACTTCCATGCAGGCATCCGTAACGCTGGTCCCGGCACGAAGGAGGGCCATGGCCCGTTCTATCCGCCGGGTCATCAGGTAGTTGTAGGGCGATTCGCCGTATGCGGCCTTGAACTGGCGGGAGAAGTGCGCCGGTGACATGAGGGCGCCGGCTGCCATGGTGGGCACGTCCAAAGGACGCGCGTACTCGCGGTCTATGAAGTCGCGGGCGCGCCGCAGATGGGCCAGATTGGCCAGTTCCTGCGGTGTCATGGCGTCAGTCTACTAGGCTCATGCCCATGGAATCAGTGGTCTGGTCAAAGCCCGAAAACCAGCGCAAGGGCACTCCTTTGCTGGTGATGCTGCATGGTTACGGCACCAGCGAGCAGCGCATGGTCAACCTTTTTGACCAACTGCCCACGGACTTCACCTGTGCCGCGTTGCGGGGGCCCAAGGTTATCGGCGACGATTACGGGTGGTTCCTGCTGGACTACTTCCTGACCAACGACTTCGCGGATGTGATTGCCTCCACAAATGCGGTGTTCGACTGGATCAACTCCGTGAAAGACAACCACAGCAGCGTCAGTTTGCTCGGCTACTCACAGGGCATGGCCATGGCCAGCACGCTTCTGCGGTTGCGGCCCGCGTCGTTCAAAGCCACCGTCGGCTTGTCCGGATTTGTCCTGGACAACGACCTGCTTGCCCTGAGTGAATCATTCGACACTCCGCCGCCGTTCTTTTGGGGAAGGGACAAAGCGGACCCCGTGATCAACGAGGACGCGATCGCCCACACGGAGGAGTGGTTGAACGCCAACACGGCGTTGACGGCACGTACCTACCCCGGGATGGGGCACCGGATAGACCCTGTCGAATTGGTGGATGTCAGTGCTTTCCTGAAGTACTACGTGCTGGGCTAGGGCTGGATTAGAAGGCATTCCCACCCCGGAATCAAACCTGTTGGTGAGATTCGCGTCACAATTTCGCATTCAACCGCACTCTATTGAATGACAAAATTGTAAGCGCTTACACTTTTGGCTGGTGACCCGGTCCGGGACACACGCCAAGGCGTCAGGCGAGCATGGAAAGGGTTGAGGCCGTGTTGCATGGTTAGGACTCACAGGGTGACAATCCAGGACGTAGCCGTCCTTTCCGGGTTGTCGATTTGCACGGTATCGCGGGCACTCAGGAAGCTCCCCAACGTTTCCGAAAAGGCCCAGTCGCGGGTGGCTGAAGCTGCCAGCAAGCTCGGCTACAAAGCCTCGGCCGCCGCATCCAGGCTGGCCGGCGGAAACACAGGGTCGGTGGCGATCGTCGCCCCCACCGCCACATCGTGGTTCTTCTCCCAGGCCGTGGAAGCTGCAGAGGAGGTTCTGGGTGACAGTGGCTACGACACGGTCCTGATCAGCCTCCGCAACAAGGCCACTGTCCGGAAGCAGTTCTTCGCGGACCTTGAAAACCTCGCGCAGAGGGTCGACGGACTGCTGTTGCTCAACATTGACCTCGACCCCGGAGAACTGGAAGCGTTGGAAGCCTGCGGACTGGCAGTGACCAGCGTGGGCATGCGAAATGTTCCGTGGGACAATGTAGGTATCGATGACGAACACGCTGCCTGGCAGGCAACCCAACACCTGCTGGGGCTGGGCCATTGGAACTTGGCCGTTCTCTCGAGCAATGAACACTCCGTTGTGACTGAGACTCCTCGGTTCCGTGGCTTCCGGCGTGCGCTGGATGAACACCACCTCACCGTCCACCCGGACCTTGTGGTGGCTTCAGGGCCAGGTATCGACGACGGGCGGCGGGCCATGACTGAGCTCATCACCCGCGGCGCGAAGCCCACGGCAGTGTTCGCCCACTGTGACGAGGCCGCGTTCGGTGCATTGACCGCGCTCCGGGAACACGGCTTGTCCGTGCCGAAAAACGTGTCCGTGATCGGAATAGATGACCACCCGATGAGCTGGTTCCTGGGTCTCAGCACCGTGGCGCAGCCGGTAGCTGACCAGGGCGCCTTCGCTGCGAACCTGCTGTGCGAACGACTCCTGAATAACGAATCCCCCCACCAACCCTCCAACCACTTGCTCGATACCAAGCTCATCGAACGCAAAACCACGCGCCACAAGCGCTGAACGGAACTATGCACATGACTGACCTTCGTAATGCCTGGACCGGCGCCTCGGCGCTCCTGTTCGATCTCGACGGCGTGCTGACGCCCACTGCCGTGGTGCACGAGCAGGCGTGGCAGGAACTGTTCGACGGTTACCTGGCCCGGATCGGGCACCAGGAGGGTTACCAGGAGAGCGACTACTTCGACCACATCGATGGCAAGCCGCGCTTTGACGGCGTCCGGGACTTCCTCACCTCCCGGGGCATCACGCTCCCGGAAGGCCCAACGGACGACTCACCCACGAACCAGACCATCCAGGGGCTCGGCAACCGCAAGAACGCCATCTTCAACGAAATCGTGGACACTCGGGGAGTGGAGCCCTACGAAGGTTCCGTCAAATTCATCAATGCGGCCTTGGAACGGGGACTCAAGATCGCAGTCGTCTCCTCGTCAAGGAACGCTCCTGCCGTGCTGAAGGCAGCGGGACTCGACCACAACTTCGAAGTAGTTGTCGACGGCCAGGTGGCCGCCGCCGTCGGACTTCCCGGCAAGCCGGACCCGGCCACTTACGTGTATGGAGCAGGCCTGCTGGGCGTACCCGTGGAGGAATGCATCGTGGTGGAAGACGCCGTGTCCGGGGTGCAGGCCGGCGCGGGAGCTCCCTTCTACGCCGTGATCGGCGTGGACCGCGGTGCGGGCCGCCAGACCTTGCTCGATGCCGGCGCCACGCTGGTGGTCGACGACCTCAACGAACTTCTCTGACCCTACTTTTTCGAAGGACTTCAACAGCCCATGGCACTCATCAGCTCCGATCGGCTGCGTTTCCCCTGCGAGCCCTGGAAGCTTGTGGAAAACATCCACGTACCCGGTGACGAGGGAACGTTGGAAACGCTGTTCGCGCTCGGCAACGGCCACCTCGGCATCCGTGGATCCCATTCCACGGCGGGAGACAGCGAGCTTCCCGGCACGTTCATCAACGGTTTCCATGAGATCTGGGACATCAAGCATGCCGAAAACGCCTATGGATTCGCACGGACGGGCCAACGGATCGTGTACGTACCGGATGCCAACAACTTCACGGTGTCCATTGATGGCGAAGCCCTGAGCCTTGCCGAGTCCACGGTGTTGGACTATCACCGCAGTGTGGACTTCTCCACAGGCGTTTACGAGGAACGCATCGTGTGGTCCTGCCGGTCCGGCGCGACCGTCACCACAGTGGAGCGCCGCGCGGTCGGCTTCGATTCCCGCGGATGCCTTGGCCTTGAACTGTCGTTGTCAGCGGACCGCGACGTGTCCGCGGACATCACCTCCGGCGTCGTGAACCGCCAGGACCAGCCTGTGGAGGACCACTCGGTCCATGACCCGCGGCGTTCGGGGCGGCACGCCGGGCGGGTATTGCTGCCACTTCACCTCCAAGGCGCGGATGGTTCGCTCCGCCTTGCCTGGGAAACGTCGGAGTCGCGCCAGCGCGTGGCGATGGCCGTCGACCACTGGATTTCGGCCGAAGGCCAGCCGTTCGAAACGCTGGTGGCGGAGGACGAGTCCTCGGTCCGTTACGTTCTGGCAATCCACGACGGCGACACTTTCCGTTTGGAGAAGACGGTCAGTTACGTCGTGGCCGGGTCAGCCGGGGATGCCGAGGACCGTGGCGAGAGCCTGGCCGCTGAGGCGGAGGCCAACCTGGTGCCGTTCTCCGAGATCCTGGCCCAGAGCAAAGCGCATTACGACGAGTACTGGACCACTGCTGATGTATCGATCGGCGGCCAGGCCGAGATGCAGCAGGCAGTGCGCTGGGGTCTGTTCCAACTCGCGCAAGCCACTGCCCGTGCCGGTGTGGCCGGCATTCCCGCGAAGGGGGTCAGCGGCTCCGGCTACGAGGGCCACTACTTCTGGGACCAGGAGATCTACCTCCTGCCTTACCTGACCTACACCAACCCCTGCGGCGCCAGGAAAGTGCTCGAATCACGCCACGCGATGCTGCCGGATGCGAGGGTACGGGCCAAGGAACTCAGCGTGGACGGTGCGTTGTTCCCCTGGCGCACCATCAACGGCCTGGAAGCGAGTGCCTACTATGCGGCGGGAACTGCCCAGTTCCACATCGCCGCCGCCATTGCGTTCGCTGCCAACCGCTACCAGTGGGCCAGCGGCGATGACACGTTCA
>Ga0308158_10000313_pt1 | contig 93433 bp, 82 predicted proteins | sample PhyBR2_FD_201038 | JGI IMG/M metagenome (GOLD analysis project Ga0308158, IMG submission 201038) | Phyllosphere microbial communities from UC Gill Tract Community Farm, Albany, California, United States - DLSLB.R2 | ecosystem: Host-associated > Plants > Phyllosphere > Unclassified | place: USA... | reverse complement strand
CTTCCCGGCCCCGGGCCAGCAGCCACCGCGGGGATTCCGGAAGCTTCCGCCAGGCAATGGGCAGGATGACCAGGAGGGGCAGGGATCCAATGATGAAGAGGCCGCGCCAGCCAATGCTGTCCAGGAAGGCGATGCCAAGGATGGATGCCAGCACGCCGCCCGCGGGGACCCCAGAGTAGACGATCGCGTTGTAGAACTGCCGCCGTCCCGCGGGTGCGAACTCGGCCATCGTGGCGCCGGCGCTGGCGATAACGACGCCCAGGCCCAGCCCGGTGGCAAACCGGAGGGCGCCGAAGGCGGTGACGCCCGTGGCCAAGGCGGTGGCGAACATGCCCAGGGAGAACCAGGCGATGCCCGCGAGCATCAACCGGCGGCGGCCGAAGAAGTCACCGATCGCCCCGCATGCCAGCGACCCCACCAGCACGCCGATCAGGGCCCAGGATCCCAGGAGCCCGGCGGTGGCCGCATCGAAATGCCCGATTTGGCCCGCGTCTGCGAGCAGTCCCGGAAGGACGGTGCCGTAGACCACCAGGTCGTAGCCATCAAAGAGGAGGGCGGCGCAGATGACGAAAGCCACCCAGTTGGCTGTCCGGGTCTCCTTTCCCGGGTTTCCGGAGATCGTGGATTGGGGGTGCGGCAGCGTCATGGCGCATGTCCTTTCAGGGGGCGGGTGGGGAGGCGTTGCGGCATTCGGATGAATCCGCGCCGGGGCCTTGGCAACCCAGCCTGACAGGCAATGTGACGCACGGCATATGGGGGGAATGCCCGGTTTTCCGCCGGGGGTGCATTGTGCCGTTTCCGCATATCAAAGAGGCGGCTTTTGCGATGGATCCGGCAGGAACAGGCCAAACGCGCGCGGCAGCACGGGCATCACGGCGCCGATGGGAGGACAGGTCTTAGTCCATACGCGGCCGGTATGAACCAGGCGGCCCGTAACCATGGCCGGGGTCATGGCGCCGCGGTTAGGCTGGCGGAATGATCAATCCAGCACGGCTGCACTCAGACCTGTCCCGCCTGGGCCGGGAGACGGACATGTTCCTTGCCACGGTCTCCTCCTTGTCCGATGAAGAGCTGGCCGCTCCTTCGCTGTGTGAAGGGTGGACCCGCGCCCACGTCATCGCGCACGTCGCATCCAGCGGGCGCGCACTGGTTGGGCTGATCGACTGGGCGACGTCCGGGGAGGAACGCCAGCTGTACGCGTCCCCTGAAGCGCGCTCGCAGGCCATTGCCGCCCTTGCGGCCCTGCCGCGGGAGGAACTCCTGGCTGAAGTGCGGGACTCGGCCGCCGCTTTCGCCGATGAAGCCCAGCGGTTGACCGGGGAGCTTGTGGCGCCGGAAGTAAAGGTGGGTGGCCGGGAGCTGCCGGCAACCTCCATTGTGGCGCTGCGGATTGCCGAGGTGGTGGTGCATCACCATGACCTGGACACCGCCTGGACCATCGAGGAGGCCGACCCCGATTCGCTGCTGAACGCCATCGAGGCCGTGGTACGTGCCATGCGTGCCAAGGGTGCGCCCGGGCTGACGCTGGTTACCGAAGAACGCGACGAATGGGTCATTGGTGACGGCGGCCTGCGCGTTGAGTCGGACCGGGAGGGCCTCCTGAAATGGCTGGCACGCGGCGACGCCGAAGATGTTGAGGCGGCAGGCCCGGTGCCCGTTCTGCCGGCCTGGTAAAGCCAAAGAAGAATCCCCGCCGGGGACCAGCGAATCGCTGGCGTGCCCGGCGGGGATTCCTTCGTCGGCGGGACGCCTACTTCTTTGGCAGGCCCGCCGGGTTCAGTTCGGACTTCTGGATGGCCTCGGAGGAGAGGCCCCAGCGGTCCAGGATCCTGGCGTAGGTACCGTCGTCAATCAGGTGGTTCAGCGCAGCCTGCGCGGCGGCCGCCAGCCCGTTGCCCTTCTTGGTGGTAAACGCGATCTCGGCCTTCAGCGGCCAGCCGCCCTCCAGCGTGCCCACCTGCTTCGTCTTTCCGTCCTGCGCCGCCTTGTACGCGGCGGCCGCGTTGGGCCCGAACGTCAGGTCCGCACGGCCTGACTGAAGGGCCAGGCTCGAGGCCGAGTCGTCGTCGTAATACTGGAACTGGACCGGCGCCAGGCCGCTCTTCCGGTTCTCCTCGTCCCACCGCACCAGGATGGCTTCCTGGTTGGTGCCGGAGCCCACGATGATCCTCTTGCCGGCCACGTCCTTGGCTTCCTTGATCTCCCCGATGCCCGAATCACTCTTGGCGTAGAAGCCCAGGAGGTCGTTGCTGTAGGTGGCGAAGTCGAACTTTTCCTTGCGCGCCTCGGTGACGGTGACGTTTGAGAGCACGGCCTCGTACTTGGACGATTCGATGCCCAGCGGCCAGTCGGCCCACGCCACGGGCAGGACCTCCACCTGCAGGCCGAGCGACTCGCCCACGGCGTACGCGATGTCCACTTCGCTGCCGATCAGGGTCTTGTTGTCCGTGGCGAACAGGCTGAGCGGCGCTGCCCCGCCCGTTGTCACCACGGTCAGCTTGCCGTCGGCCTTGATGGCCTCCGGCACCAGTGCAGCCGCGGCGGGGTCGGCCGCGACGTTGAAGCGGTCCTGTTCCGGGGATAGGTTGAAGGTCTTGCCGGCGGAGTTGGTGGCGGACGACGACGGTGCTGTCGCCGCCGAAGCGCCGGGGTCGGAGCAGGCAGCCAGTCCCAGCAGCGCTGAGACGGTAAGGGCCACGACGGCGGCCGGCTTGGTGGTGATGGCCATGGTTCCTCCTGGGAAAGGGGGCGGAAGATGCAGCGGAGTGTGCGCGTTGCAGCAACTATCCGGCAGCCCCGGAGGCGGAATCAAAGGCCTGCGACACCCTGGGATACAGGAAGTAACCGCAGTTAACCGGAGGACCGCGGCAGTCATATTCCCCTCAGGGCATATGAAGCCAGGACAGGAAAAAGGGGACCAGTTCAGTGCGAACTGGTCCCCTCCTCTGATTCGAAGCGGTCAGTGCCGGCTGATTACGACAGTGCCGCGAGGACTTCCTTGGCCACGTCCTCGCTGGACTGCGGGTTCTGCCCGGTGATGAGGTTGCCGTCGCGCACCACGTTGGAGGACCAGGCCGCGCCGTTCTCGACGACGGCACCCTTCTCCTTGAGCGCGTCCTCCACCAGCCACGGCGTGTTCTCCCCGGTTCCGCCGCCCAGTTCTTCCTCGTTGGTGAAGACCGTCAGGCGCCGGCCCTTGAAAGTGAACCCGCCGTCGTCGTCCGTTGCGCTCAGCAGCCCCGCGGGACCGTGGCAGAACGGTGCAATGATCTTGCCGTCCTTGTTTGCTGCGACCAGCAGCCGGCCCAGGTCGGCGTCCTTGTACAGGTCTGCCATGGGACCGTGGCCGCCGGGCATCACCACGGCGTCGTAGCCGGCAATGTCGACGTCGGCGAGGACCAGCGGGTGAGCCAGCTCGCCGTCGATCTTCGCGATGTAGTCCCGGAAGCCCTGGGCGCGTTCCTCGCCGCCGGCCGACTCGGGAGCCAGGCTTACCTGGTCCACGGTGGGCTTCCTGCCGCCGGGGGTGGCGATGTGGACCGTGTTGCCGGCGTCGGTCAGGGTCTGGTGTGACACCACCAGTTCCTCTGCCCAGTAGCCGGTGGGGTGTTCGCTGCCGTCCTTCATGGTGAGGGAATCTGCGGCCGATACGACCATCAAAATGTTTGCCATGGTGTTTCTCCTGTCTTAGCTGACGTGAGTGGCTGGAAGCCGCTTGCTACTTGCCTGCTGCTTCCAGCTCAGCGTACGTGGCGTCGTCGAGCGTGATGCCCGCGGCGGCCAGGTTCTCTTCGAGGTGCTGCACCGAGCCCGTGCCGGGGATCGGCATCATCACGGGGGAGCGGCGCAGCAGCCAGGCCAGGGCCACCTGGGAGGTGGTGGCGCCCAGGCGCTTGGCCGCCTCATCCAGCGGGCCGCCCGGCTGGGCGAGTTCGCCCGCGGAAATCGGTGCCCAGGGGATGAAGCCGATGCCGTTCTCCTCGGAGTAGCGGAGTACGTCCTCGGAGCTGCGGTCGGTCAGGTTGTAACGGTTCTGGACCGTGGACACTGTGAAGTGCTTTCCGGCCGCCTCCAGCTCCTCGACGCTGACCTGGGACAGGCCCAGGGCGCGGACCTTTCCTTCGTCCTGGAGCTCGCGCAGCACGCCGAACTGCTCCTCGGCGTCCACCTTGGGATCGATCCGGTGCAGCTGCAGCAGGTCCAGGGTGTCCACCTTCAGCTTTCGCAGGCTCAGCTCGGTCTGCTGGCGCAGGTATTCGGGACGGCCGACGGGGATCCACTTGTTGGGCCCGGTCCGGGTAAAGCCCACCTTGGTGGCGATTTTCAGCCCCTCCTTGTACGGGTGCAGGGCTTCGGCGATGATTTCTTCGCTGATGTTGGGTCCGTAGGAATCTGCGGTGTCGATGAAGTCGACGCCGAGTTCGACGGCGCGGCGCACCACGGCCACGGCCGCCTGGCGGTCTGCGGGCTCGCCCCAGACACCGTCGCCCACGATGCGCATGGCACCGAAACCGAGGCGGTGCACGGTTCCCAGGTCCTTGAGGTCGATCGTTGCGGACAGTTCCAGCTGGTTCGTCGAATCATGGCTCATAGGGGCGGCAACATCATCAGTGTGCTGAGTATTCCGGGAAAGACGAAATAACCCGGGCCCCGCCGTGGTTATGCCTCAAGGGCCCGCCGCGATCCGGCCGGCGACTCTTACGAAACGTTCCTGAAAGGCCGCACCTGACGTGACTCTTCCCCTCTCCATCCTTGACCTGGCAACCATCGGCAAAGGCCAGACGGCGGCGGAGAGCCTGGCGGGCAGCGTGGCCATGGCGCAAAGCGCCGAGAAGCTGGGCTACCGGCGCGTCTGGTACGCCGAGCACCACAACATGTCCTCCATTGCCTCCTCCGCCACCAGCGTGCTGATCGCCCATGTGGCTGCGCACACCGAAAGCATCCGGTTGGGCGCCGGCGGCATCATGCTGCCCAACCACTCACCGCTGACCATCGCCGAACAGTTCGGCACCCTGGAAACCCTCCACCCGGGCCGGATCGACCTGGGCCTGGGCCGTGCCCCGGGCAGCGACCAGAACACCATGCGCGCCCTGCGCCGGGACCCCATGTCCGCGGACAGCTTCCCGCAGGACGTCCTGGAACTGCAGGGCTACCTCACCGGACCGACCCGCATCCAGGGCGTGGAGGCCACCCCCGGCAAGGGCACCAACGTTCCGCTGTACATCCTGGGCTCGTCCCTGTTCGGCGCGCGCCTGGCCGCCCAGCTTGGCCTGCCGTATGCCTTCGCCTCGCACTTCGCCCCGGCTGCTTTGCAGGAGGCTGTGGCCATTTACCGGAGCGAGTTCAAGCCGTCCGTCCAGCTGGATGCGCCGCACGTGATTGCCGGCGTCAACGTGATCGCCGCTGACTCCGCGTCCGAAGCGCAGGCCATGTTCCAGGCCACCAAGCGGGCCCGCGTCTCACTGTTCTTCGGCGGCGGCACCCGCGAATTCACCGACGACGAGGCGGACATGATCCTGGACTCGCCGCAGGGACGGCACATGGCACAGATGATGACGTACTCCGCCGTGGGGACACCCGACGTCGTCATCGACTACCTGGACAGCTTCGGCAAGCACGCCGATGCCGACGAACTCATCGTGGCCCACCAAAGCCCCGGCACCCGGGACCGGCTGCGGTCCATCGAACTGCTGGCGGAGGCCGCCGGGCTGGTGCGGGTCTAGCCTTCGGAAAGCCCGGACCGCGTCCCCGGCAGCGGACTTTTACACATACGCAATGCAGGGGACTTTCGCGGGAAACCGGTGAGGCTGAACATGGGAACTGCCCCCTCGGGAAACGCTGGGATTCACGAGCGGGGCACCAACCGGTAGCCCGCAGGCAATCCAGCGGCTGCAGTCCCGGACTGGTCCAGCCTCAAAGGGGTTATCTGGATGCCGACGCCGTTGAACCAAAGCGTGGCGGATTCCGCTCTGCTCACCCGGTCCCTTCCGCTGGACATGCTGCGCGCCTTCATCCAGTCGGACGCCGCGGACAGCGGGCTGACCCCAGCGCTGCTGGCCGAGCTCAAAGTGTTGGCGCGTGTCCCGGGGCTGCTGGTTGCCTGCAACTACGGGGGTACGCTGTGCGACGCCGAGGGCATCTCCACCGAGACCCTCCCGCTGGGCAATGCCGCCATAGCCCTGCGTGCTTTGGCGGCCCTGCCCAATACGCACGCCGCCATCATTTCGGGACGCTCGCTCCGTGACCTGGCGGCGGTTTCGCGGCTGCCGGCCGAGGTGCACCTGATCGGGTCCCACGGGGCCGAAGCGGACATGGGCTTTGCCCACGGCCAGACCCTGGTCACCGAATCGGTCCTGCAAAAGGTGAACGCCGAGCTCAACGAGTCCGTGGGCTTCCAGGAAGGCATCTGGATCGAACGCAAACCAGTCGCCGTTTCCGTGCATACCCGGCACGCGCCGGCGCACGTCGTGGATGCGGTGACCGAAACTGCGCGGGAGATCGTAAGGATCCACGGGCTGTTCTTCATCGTGGACGGTTCCGTGCTTGACCTGTCCGTCCTGGAGCCGGCCAAAGCCGAGGCGCTGGAAATCCTCCGGTCCCGGCTCGGCGCCAGCGCAGCCCTGTTCGCAGGGGACGCTTACAGCGACGAACTGGCCATCGCCACCCTGCGCGGACCTGACCTGGGGCTCCGGGTAGGGCCAGGGGAGACCTCGGCCGCGCATCGACTCCGCGACCCGGAAGCCTTCGCCAGGGTACTTGCCCTCCTCTTCGAACTGCGGCGCGCCTGGCTGTTCGGTGAGGATGCTGTGGGGCTCGAACGGCACACCATGATTGGCAACGGCTCGTCCACCGCCCTGCTGACCCCGGACGCGAAGATCTGCTGGATGAGCCACCCACTCCCGGACTCGGGTTCACTGTTCGCACATATCCTGGGCGGGGATGCCGCCGGCCACTTCTCCGTGGAGCCGGTCAAGGTCTCCCAGGTGCTGGGCCAGCGGTACGTGGACAGCACCATGATTGTTGAAACCCGCTGGGCTGACGTCACGGTCACCGACTACCTGGAACCGGCGCCGGACGGAATTACCAGCCTGGTCCGGGTGCTGACAGGCCACGGCGCTGCCAGGATCACTTTCGCTCCGCGGCCCGATTACGCCAATGCCCCGTTCAGCATGGAGGCCCGCGGCGGCGAACTGCATGTGGTGGGCACGTCCGAACCCATCATCCTGTTCGCGCCGGGCGTCGCGTTCAGCATCACGTCCGACGGACGCCACGCGACGGCCACGGCGTCGGTCAACCTGCAGGACGGCCCGGTGGTGCTCAACCTCCGCTGCGGCGACACGGAACCCCAGCCTGCGGATCCTGGAGGGGAGAGGGACCGGCGGGCCGAAGTGGCCCTGCACGCCCGCCAGTGGGTCCAGCAACTCGTCCTGCCCTCCGTGAAACCTTCCCTGGTGAGGCGCTCGGCCCTGGTGCTCCGCGCCCTCGTGCATGAACCAACCGGCGCCGTCCTCGCCGCCCCCACCACCTCCCTGCCCGAGGGAATCGGCGGCACCAGGAACTGGGACTACCGGTACTGCTGGCTTCGCGACGGCTCCATGACGGTCAACGCACTGGTGGACCTTGGCTCCACCTCGGAGGCGGCTTGCTTCCTTGCCTGGTTGGGCCGGATCCTCGAACACGCTCCCGGTCCCGAATGGCTGCACCCCCTGTATTCGGTGACTGGCGCCCCGCTCTCTACGGAAGCCGTCGTCGACAGCCTTCCCGGATATGCGGGTTCCCGTCCCGTGAGGATCGGGAACGCAGCCGACCACCAGGTCCAGCTTGACGTTTTTGGGCCCGTTGCCGAACTGATCCATAACCTGAGCGAACGGGAAGGCGCCCTCGCCGATGACAGCTGGGAGTTGATGGTCCAGATGGCCTCCGCAGTCCTGGCCCGCTGGCACGAACCGGACCACGGCATTTGGGAGGCCCGGCGGGCGGCGCGCCATCACGTCTATTCGAAGGTGATGTGCTGGGTGACCCTTGACCGGGCACTGCGCACCGCGGCACGGCATGGCCGCGAACCTGATCCTTCCTGGGCGCCGACGGCGGAAACCATTCGGGAGGAGGTGCTGCGCCAGGGCTGGGACGATACCGCAAAGTCCTACACCGTGGCCTACGACAGCCCGGACCTGGATGCCGCCGTCCTGCACATCGGGCTCTCGGGCCTGCTGGATGTCTCGGACCGGCGCTTCCTGGACACCGTCACCGCCGTTGAACGCGAGCTGCGGGTAGGTCCCACCGTCTTCCGTTACCGGTACGACGACGGCCTGCCGGGCCTGGAGGGCGGGTTCCATATCTGCACCACGTGGCTGATCGAGGCCTACGTGGCCGTGGGCCGCATTGATGAAGCCTGGGACCTGTTCGACCAGCTGGTGAACCTTTTCGGCCCCACGGGGCTGCTCCCGGAGGAATACGACCCCGGCACGGAGACCCATTTGGGAAACCACCCGCAGGCCTACTCACACTTGGGATTCATCCGCTGCGCGCGGCTCCTGGACCGGCACCAGGACAGGCGGTAGGCGGTGTCCGTTGGGGGTACCTAGAGAGGAGGTAACAGGGACCCGAAAAAGACTGAAACGAGACTGATGATGACCGCGCGCGCCCAGGGAGTGGGGTTCCGTTCCGAGCGGGGCCCAATTCTCATCGCTTTAATGCTTTCCACTGGACTTGTGGCCATCGATTCCACCATCGTGGCCACCGCGGTTCCGTCGATCGTCCGCGACGTGGGCGGCTTCGCTTCCTTCCCCTGGCTCTTCTCCGCGTACCTGCTGGCGCAGGCGGTTTCTGTTCCCATCTACGGCAAGCTCTCCGACATGGCAGGGCGCAAGCCGATCATCCTCACCGGCATCGGCCTGTTCCTGCTGGGCTCGGTCCTCTGCGGGGTGGCATGGAGCATGCCCTCGCTGATCGCGTTCCGGGCCCTGCAGGGACTCGGCGCCGGCGCGGTGCTGCCGGTGTCCGTCACCATTGCCGGGGACATCTATACACTGCATGAGCGCGCCAAGGTCCAGGGCTACCTGGCCAGCGTCTGGGCCGTCTCGTCCGTGGTGGGTCCCAGCCTGGGCGGGATCTTCTCCGCCCTGGGCATCTGGCGCGGCATCTTCCTTGTCAACGTGCCGCTCTGCCTGCTGGCCGGCTGGATGCTGATCCGCACTCTTCACGAAAACGTGGAACGGGCCACCCACAAGGTGGACTACGCCGGCGCCGTCCTCCTGGCCGGATCCCTGGGCCTGCTCATCCTCGGAGCCCTGCAGGGCGGCCAGGCATGGGCATGGAACTCCTCCATCAGCATTGGCGTCTTTGTTGTCGGAGCAGTGCTGCTGGTTGCGTTCCTCCTGGTGGAGCGGCGGGCAGCGGAGCCCATCCTTCCGGCCTGGGTGGTGTCGCGCCGCCTGCTGGCCACCACCGCGCTGGTGTCCTTCGGCGTTGGCGCGATGATGATCGGACTGACCTCCTACGTTCCCACCTTCCTGGAGGGCGCGTTGTCCTCCTCGCCGCTGGTCGCCGGCCTGGCGCTGGCAGCACTCACCCTCGGCTGGCCCCTCAGCGCGTCACAGGCCGGGAAGTTCTACCTGCGGATCGGATTCAAGTCCACCGCCCTGATCGGCATTGCCATCGCAGTGACGGGGCTACTGATTCTGTCGCTGACGGCCTCCACGCCCAACGTGGCGCTGATCGCGGTCAGCTGCTTCGTCGTCGGCCTCGGCCTGGGCCTGCTGGCCACCCCCACGCTGATCTCCGCCCAATCCAGCGTTCCCTGGCATGAGCGCGGCGTGGTGACCAGCACCAACATGTTCGCCCGGTCCATCGGCAGTGCCCTGGGCGTGGCCGTGTTTGGTGCCGTGGCCAACTCCATCTACGGCGGCAGCAGCGGCGGCGACGCCGATCCCGCCACGGTCATCAGCGCGTCCGGTGCCGTGTTCCTGGCCGCGCTCGTGGCCGGCCTGCTCACGGTGGCAGCGGTGCTGTCCATGCCCGCCGTGAAGGCCGAAGACAGCGGCAATCCCGATGCGGAGCCAGTGCCCACCCAGGCGGAAGGCAGCCCCAGCCAGGCTGCCGCCCGCGGAGATGTTCCTATCGACAAGCCCTGAGGGCGAATGTGCGTTTTCTCCCCCGCTATTTGTTTTTTCCGCGTGCGGCTACGCGCCAGCGGTCCACGATCTTGCCGCTGGCGACGACAGTGACGTCGTCAACGAGGTTCACGGCCACGCATACGTGGTTCGGTATGACCCGTAACCGCTCTCCGAGAGGCGGGAGCTCTGCATCTGCTGGCCAGACCACGGTCGCGTGATGTTCCGAGAGCGCGGTGATGCGTGCTTCGGGATAGTCGAGCAGCCGTCCAAAGCCGGTGGCCCACGCAGGCCGGTCGCCGCCCAGGATTTTGCTGCCGGAGTCCAGGACGATCCTTCGCGGTATGACGTCGTCGCCCTCATGCCGGCTTACCACTGTTGCGGCGACGGTCAGCGCGATGTCTTCAGGGGCGCATCGTTCCAGTTCCAGTTGCTGGGCGTCATTGAAGACATAAACTCCAGGCCGGACCTCGGTGGCTGCGGAATCACCGGTGAGAGTGGCGGTGGGAGTTGAACCGCCGCTGCGATGCAGGATTTCAAATCCTGCCTGTGTGAGCAGGTCCGAGGCCTGCCTGAGGGCCAACTGTTCTTCTTCGGCTGCTTTCAGGGGCATCCCGGGGGCGTAGCTGTGGCCCGGGAAGGTGAAGACGCCGCTGACCCTCAGACCGGCGCGTGCCGCGGCGTGTGCCACGTCAACGACCGCACCCGGGGCGATTCCGCTGCGGTGATGGCCGCTGTCGATTTCCAGCAGCACGTCAAAGTCGCCGGCTGCGTCACCCAAGGACGCTCCCATGGCTTGGGCTGCCTCCCGTGAATCCAGTCCTACTGAGATCTTTGTGGTGGCAGCAAGCCGGCGCAGGCGTTCGGCTTGACGGGGACCGACCCAGATGGGGTAAGCGATGAAGATGTCGGTCGCTCCGTGTCCTGCAAAGACTTCAGCCTCCCCGAGGGTCGCGACAGTGATGCCGACTGCACCGGCCGCCAGCTGCAGTTGCGCGATTTCGGGCACCTTGTGGGTTTTCACGTGGGGTCGGAGGCTCAAGCCTTTCGCATGGACGGCAGCGGCCATGCGGTCGATGTTCCGCTGGAGCACATCCCGGTCGACCAGGATCTCTGGAGTGTCGACTTCTTCTGGGATTGTCATCACTGGTTCTCTTTCTCTAGGTCAGGTAGCTAGCGGGACGCCCGGAAGATCGACGGCGCGGGCCGGTTTCCGGTGGCAAGGTCGGCAAGGATGCGCCCGATCACCGGCGTGAACTTGAAGCCGTGGCCGGAGAAGCCCGCGCCGATCACCACCGGTCCTATCCGGTCCAGGACGAAGTCCTCGTCCGGGGTGGTGGTGTACGTGCAGCTGATGGCCTCGAACGAATCCGGGTCCACGCCGGGCAGCCACTGCCGTGCGTAGTCCTGCAGGGCGGCGAGCTGTTTCGGCTCCGGCAGGAAATCCCGCTGGTCCGGGTCCACCACTTGGCCCACCCCGTGCCAGCCGGCCTTGATGCCCTCGCCGGGGGTCTGCATCCCGTACACGGGGGAGTACCAGCCCTGGTAGTCCGGGCCCGGGTAGTGGTTGAAGCCGGGCCACACCGCGCCGGGGTCCGCCACGCGGAAATGCGCCGGCTGCTCCTGGGTCACCCTGAGCTTCGGGATCCGCAACGCTGCGCCAGCCGTGCCCGCCACCTTGGCCAGCAGCTTCTCCGTCCAGCCGCCCACCGTCACCACGGCCTGGGCTGCGGTGACCACCTCCGTGCCCGCAGCCGATTCCAGCACCAGCCGCACGCCGTCGTCGAACACCTCGAAGTCCACCACCTTGGTGTGGTGCCTGATCTCGGCGCCGCGGGCGGAGGCCAGCCGCTGGAAGGCGGGCAGCGCCGCCTCCGGGTTGAGCTGGCCGCCGTCGGGCATGTGCAGGACCTGCTGGTCGAACCGGATGCCGCGCCAGCGTTCGCCGGCCACGCCGGGGGACAGGAATTCGGCGCTGATGCCGGCCTCGGTGAGGGCTGCGGCAACTTTCGGGAGGTCGCCGCCAGGACCGTGGGTTACGACGCCGGTGCGCGCCAGCAGCTGCGCGCCGCTGTCCTGCTCCAGCTCGTCCCACAGGGCCAGCCCCTCTGCCAGCATGGCCACGTAGTCGGGCTGGTGGTAGCCCGGGTTGAGGTTCCGGGTGGCGCCGTGGGACGCGCCGATCCTGTGCCCGGGGCCGAACTGCTCCACCAGCGTCACCTGCCGGCCGCGGCGGGACAGTGCCCACGCGGCGGCCGAGCCCATGGCGCCACCGCCGATCACGACGGTATCCAGCACAGTATTCATCAGCCCTCCAAGCTGCAGTTACGACTCGTGGCCAGTGCTCACGCCAGGAGCAGTGCCACACCGATCATGGCGGGCACTGCCACCACGGTGGTGATCAGCACGGTGTCCTTGGCGACGGTCAGCCCGGTCTGGTAGCGGCTGGCAGCCACAAACACATTCTGCGCGGTGGGCAGGGAGGACGTCACCACCACCGCAAACAGCGCATGGCCGTCCATACCAAGCACGAAGCGGGCAAAAACATAAGCCAGGGCCGGCTGGACAACGAGCTTGAAGCCACTTGCCAACAGGGTGTCCACCCGGCGGCCGGACGAGGCCTGCAGGGGCCGGGTGCCGTTCAGGCTCATCCCGAACGCGATCAGCATGGCCGGGATCGCGGCCCCGCCAATCAGGTGGATCGGCTCCATGACCAGCGCCGGGACCTGGAAGCCGGTGCCGGCCACCAGCAGCCCCAGGCCGGAGCCCACGATCATGGGGTTGCGCAGGATCATTAGGAAGAAGCCCAGGGGCGTGGTGCGGTGCGTGCTGGTGCTCGAGTCCAAAATCATCAGGAACGTAGGGGTGAAGAAGGCCAGCTGGAAAATCAGCAGCGGCGCCACATAGCTGGCATCGCCCAAGACATATACCGCCATGGGAATACCTAGGTTCGCCGAGTTCGCAAGGGAAGCGGACATCGCGGACATCAGCGATTCCGGGAGCGCCCGCTTGAGCCAGAACCTGGCCAGGGCGAAGAAGATGGCGGCGGTGGTGATCGCCGCCACTGCCGTGACCAGGAGCGGCTCGGCGAAGACTTCCTGCAAGCGGGCCTTGCTCAGGGTTTCGAAAAGGAGCGCCGGGCTGGCCACGAAGAACGTCAGGCCGCTCAGTACGGGGCGGGCGTTGTCGCCGAGGATCCGCTGCCGGCCCACGAACCATCCCACCAGGATGATGCACCAGACCACGAAGAACCCTGCCAGCACCCCTAGCAAGGATCAGCCGTTCGGGCACGGCGGAGGCAGGGACCGGGGCGCACGCTCCGGTTACAGGGTGGCGTTGTTAAGCGCGAAAGGGGGGCGCATCATACCGGGGGTGAGGCCCTCGGCGGGGTCGTTGCCCAGCTGGATGATCCGGTTGTCCCGGTCCACGTGGACCACCTTGGGCTCGTAGGCCCTGGCCTCTTCCGTGGTCATTTCCGCGTAGGTAATGAGGATGACGATATCGTTCTCGTGCATCAGGTGCGCCGCTGCACCGTTGATGCCGATAACGCCGGAACCGCGCTCGCCGGCGATCGTATAGGTTTCAAGCCGCGCGCCGTTGGTGACGTCCACAATGGACACCAGCTCGCCCGGCAGGATGTCGGCGGCCTCGAGCAGGTCGAGGTCAACGGTGACCGAGCCGACGTAGTGCAGGTCGGCGTGCGTGACGGTGGCCCGGTGGATTTTGGACTTGAACATTGTTCGATTCATAACGGCTCCAGTCTAGACCTGCGGCCCTTTACCCGCAGTGACGCACGAAACATACGGACCTGCGCGGTGACGCGGGTGCTCACTGCGCAGGGGAAGCACCTGCGCAGCGACGGACGGCCTGGCTGCGCACGGAAGGACACGGACGACGGCGGCCGCTCACCCGGCGTCGTCCGTTGCCACCGCCGCGGCAGCCGCAGCCAGGGTCTCCCTCGCTGCCAGGATGGCCGGGCGCTGCGTGCTGGAGCGGCGCACCGAGGTGAAGATGGTGCGGTGCGGCTTGCCCGGCAGCTCCAGCAGCTGAGCGGTGGTTCCGCGGCCGGTCCACACCAAGTCCGGCATCAGGGCCACGGCATTTCCGGACTCAATCAGGCGGGCCTGGGCCTGCAGGTCGGCGGTTTCAAACCGGACGTCGGGCTCGAAGCCTGCGCTGCGGCATGCCTGTTCTGCCCAGTGCCGCGATGCGGCGCCGCGCGGTTCCATGACCCAGGCCAGGTCTGCCGTGTCCTCCAGGGTGCGGATCGCGGGTCCGCCGCCGGATGCCGGGGGAACGGCCAGCCGGATGGCGTCGGTGGTCAGCTTCACCTTGTCCAGTTCGGGGTAGCGCGGGGCCGCATGTCCCGGATACTGCTCGGCGATCACCAGGTCGAAGTCCCGGGCCCAGGTTTCGTGCAGCGCCGTCTCCGGCTCCCGCTGGATCATCTCGATCCGGACCTCGGGGTACTTTGCAGCCATGCGCGTCAGGGTGTCCGGCATCAGGGCGAGCGCCGCGGACTGGAACACCGCGATCCTTACGGTGCCGGTCACGGTAGTCAGGGATGCGGCCAGGTCCGCCTCAGCCTGCTCCATGGTTTCCAGCAGCTGCGCGGTGTGCGCCACCAGCACTTCCGCCTGGGGCGTCAGCTGTACGCGCCGGCCCGTTTTTCGGAGCAGCTCGACGCCCACTTCCTTCTCCAGGAGGGCCAGCTGCTGCGATACCGACGACGGGCTGTACTGAAGCGCCTCGGCCACCTCCGCCAGCGTCCCACGGATGCTTAATTCGCGGAGCAGCCGCAGCCTGCGCACGTCAAGCATGATGGATTCCTAACTGAAACTAACGAATATAGGTTAGAAGTAGCCACTTTATCTAACGCAATTGCGCACGCATACTGTTGAAACCGAGTTACCCCCGTCACAGCCAGGTTTCTTGGCGTGCCGCGGCGGGGTCGCACCCCAACCAGGAGTTCCTGATGAGCAGCAAAGATTTGAGCCAATCGATCATGCGGCGAAAGCCAATCGATGACATCGAAGAAGAGAGCAAGCACAGCGGACTGTTCAAGTCCCTCGGGCTGTGGCAGCTCACCGCCATTGGCGTTGGCGGAATTATCGGCGTCGGCATCTTCTCCCTCGCGGGACTGGTAGCCGCCGGCAGTGAAGGCAACCCGGGAGTGGGGCCCGCGGTGCTGATCTCCTTCCTGATTGCAGGCCTCGCCTCCGCGGCCGCTGCCCTCTCCTACGCGGAGTTCGCCGGCATGATCCCGCGGGCAGGCTCCGCCTACACCTACGGCTACGTGGCCCTTGGCGAGGTGATCGGCTGGTTCATCGGCTGGGACCTGCTGCTGGAATACATCGCCATCGTGGCAGTGGTGGCCATCGGCATCTCCGGCTACCTGGACGCCTTCCTGGCCGGCATCGGCATCCATCTGCCAGCCTGGATGACCTCCACCTTTGACGAAGGCAAGGGTGGCATCATCAATGTCCCCGCCATCCTGGTCTGCCTCCTGGTGACCTGGATCCTGTCCCGCGGCACCAAGGCCTTCGGCAGGTTCGAACTCGTCGCTGTGGCCATCAAGGTGGTCCTGATCCTGTTCATCATCGGGCTGGGCGTCTTCTACATCGACACCAACAACTACAACCCGTTCATGCCCAGCGGCTTCGGACCCGTTGTGGCCGGCTCCGCCACCGTGTTCTTCGCAGTGTTCGGCTACGACGCCATGAGTACCGCGGCCGAGGAAGCCAAGGACGGCAAGAAGCACATGCCCAAGGCCATCGTCCTCTCGCTCATCATCGCCATGCTCCTCTATGTTGCCGCCACCCTGGTCCTCACCGGCATGCAGAACTACAAGGACATCGACCCCAAGGCCGGGTTCGCCTCCGCCTTCACTTCGGTGGGCCTGCCCGTCATCGCCACCATCATTTCGGTGTTCGCGGTCCTCTCCATCCTTACCGTGATGCTCACCTTCCTGCTCGGCGTCACCCGCGTCTGGTTCTCCATGAGCCGTGACGGCCTGCTCCCGGGCTGGTTCGCCAAGACCGACCGGCACGGTACCCCGCAGCGCGTCACCTGGATCGGCGGCATCGCCTCCGCCTTCCTGGCCGGCGTCTTCCCCATCAAGGCAGTCGCGGACCTCACCAACATCGGCATCCTGGCCGCGTTCGTCGTCGTCTGTCTGTCCGTGATCATCTTCCGTTACAAGCGCCCTGATGCTCCCCGTACGTTCCGCCTCCCCCTGATGCCCGTAATCCCGGCGTTCGGTGTCCTGGCCTCCGCCTTCCTGATGCTGCAGCTGCACTGGGAAACCTGGCTGCGGTTCGTGGTGTGGCTGATCATCGGTCTGGTCATCTACTTCGGCTACGGCCGCAAGCACTCGCTGATGAACCCCAACAGCCCCCGCCACGAGGAACTCGCAGAGCTGCACCGCCCGCTCACCTGACCTCTCCCCGGACGCGCCATCACCTTCTGCCCGTTTTCCCCCAACGCCCCATCAGATAATGCGGCGTCCAGCCGAACCCTTCCCCACATTCCGTGGGGGAGGGTTCGTTGCTTTCGGCGGAAGGTGATGGGGCGTTGGTGGTTTGGGGGCGGGAGGTGATGGGGCGTTGGTGGTTTGGGGGCGGGAGGTGATGGGGCGTTGGCGGTGTGTAAAACATTGGTTTTCCTAACCTGTACTGGTTGGAAAAGATCGCTTTATCTTATGTGAGTTGAAGCTCATACTGGTGGAAAGACCTCCCAGAACACCAGAAAGATCGGGAAAAACAATGACCCACGTTGCAATGGAACCGGCAGTCGCCAAGGCGGCCACCCCGCAGACCGTCGACGTCGACGTCCCCCAGGCCAAGGCCATCGCCAATGAAGCCGTCGCCCTGGTCCGGCGCTGGCTCACCGAGGCCGCCAAGGTTCCGGTGGACGCCTCCGCCGAGCAGTTGGCCGGCGTCCTCAAGGACCCCAACGGCCTGGACTTCACGGTGGGCTTCGTGGACGGCGTGGTCCGTCCCGAGGACCTCAACGTCGCCGCCCGCAACCTCGCGAAACTGGCCCCCAAGGTTCCTGCCTTCCTGCCCTGGTACATGCGCAGCGCCGTGGCACTGGGCGGCACCATGGCCCCCGTCCTGCCGCAGGTGGTCATCCCCGTGGCCCGCAAGGTCCTGCGCGAAATGGTGGGCCACCTGATCGTTGATGCCACCGACGCCAAGCTGGGCCCGGCCATCGCCAAGATCAAGAAGGACGGCATTAAGCTCAACGTCAACCTCCTGGGCGAGGCAGTCCTCGGCGAGCACGAGGCATCCCGCCGCCTCGAAGGCACGCACACGCTGCTGGCCCGCCCCGACGTCGACTACGTTTCCATCAAGGTCTCCTCCACCGTGGCCCCCCACTCCGCCTGGGCCTTCGATGAAGCCGTGGAACACGTCGTCGAAAAGCTCACGCCGCTGTTCCAGCGTGCCGCTTCCTATTCCGCCAGCGGGCAGAAGAACAAGTTCATCAACCTGGACATGGAGGAATACAAGGACCTGGACATGACCATCGCGGTCTTCACCCGGATCCTGGACAAGCCTGAGTTCCAGGACCTCGAGGCCGGCATCGTGCTCCAGGCCTACCTTCCGGATGCGCTGTCTGCCATGATCCGGCTGCAGGACTGGGCCGCAGAGCGCCGCGCAAACGGCGGCGCCGGCATCAAGGTCCGCGTCGTCAAGGGGGCCAACCTGCCCATGGAGCAGGTGGAAGCCTCGCTGCACGACTGGCCGCTGGCCACCTGGGGTTCCAAGCAGGACTCGGACACCAGCTACAAGAGCGTCATCAACTACGCGCTGCACCCCGAACGGATCAAGAACATCCGCATCGGCGTCGCAGGGCACAACCTGTTCGACATTGCCTTCGCCTGGCTCCTGGCCAAGCAGCGCGGTGTGGAGTCCGGCATCGAATTCGAGATGCTGCTGGGCATGGCGCAGGGCCAGGCCGAGGCCGTCAAGAAGGACGTCGGCTCGCTGCTGCTCTACACGCCGGTGGTGCACCCGTCCGAGTTCGACGTCGCCATCGCCTACCTGATCCGCCGCCTGGAAGAGGGCGCCAGCCAGGAAAACTTCATGTCGGCGGTCTTCGAGCTCAGTGAAAACGAAGGACTGTTCGAGCGCGAGAAGCAGCGTTTCCTCTCCTCGCTGGAGGCACTGGACAACACCGTTCCCCTGCCCAACCGGCGGCAGGACCGGAACCTTCCCCCGGAGGCCATGCCGCACACCGGGTTCCGGAACACCCCGGACACCGATCCCGCACTGCCGGCCAACCGCACCTGGGGCCGGGCCATCCTTGAGCGCGTCCCGTCCTCCACGCTGGGCGACGCATCGGTGAAGGCCGCGTTCATCAACGACGAGGACACCCTCAACTCGGCCATTGCCAACGCCGTGGAGAAGGGCAAGGCCTGGGGCGAGCTGTCCGGCACCGAGCGCGCAGACATCCTGCACCGCGCCGGGGAGATCCTGGAAGCCCGCCGCGCCGATCTGCTCGAGGTCATGGCCAGCGAGACCGGCAAGACCATCGACCAGGGCGACCCCGAGGTCAGCGAGGCCGTGGACTTCGCCCACTACTACGCCGAGTCCGCCCGCAAGCTGGACACGGTCGACGGCGCCACATTCGTCCCAGCCAAGCTCACCGTTGTCACGCCGCCCTGGAACTTCCCGGTCGCCATCCCGGCAGGGTCCACCCTTGCGGCACTTGCCGCCGGCTCCGCCGTCGTCATCAAGCCCGCCAAGCAGGCCGCCCGCAGCGGCGCCGTCATGGTGGAGGCCCTGTGGGAGGCCGGCGTGCCCAAGGGCGTACTGACCATGGTCCAGCTGGGGGAACGGGAGCTCGGCACGCAGCTCATCAGCCACCCTACCGTGGACCGCGTGATCCTCACCGGCGGCTATGAAACCGCCGAGCTGTTCCGGTCCTTCCGCAAGGACCTGCCGCTGCTGGCCGAAACCAGCGGCAAGAACGCCATCATCGTCACCCCCAGCGCCGACCTGGACCTCGCCGCCAAGGACGTGGCCTACTCCGCGTTCGGCCATGCCGGCCAGAAGTGCTCCGCTGCCTCGCTGGTGATCCTGGTGGGCTCCGTGGCCACGTCCAAGCGGTTCCACAACCAGCTGATCGACGCCGTCACCTCCCTGAAGGTGGGCTACCCGCAGGATCCCACCAGCCAGATGGGTCCCATCATCGAACCCGCCAACGGCAAGCTCCTCAACGCCCTCACCACGCTGGGCGAGGGCGAGAGCTGGGCCGTCGAGCCCGCGAAGCTGGATGAGACCGGCCGGCTGTGGAGCCCCGGCGTGCGCTACGGCGTCAAGCGCGGCTCCTACTTCCACCTGACCGAGTTCTTCGGCCCGGTCCTCGGCGTGATGACCGCCGACACCCTGGAAGAAGCCATCGCCATCCAGAACCAGATCGAATACGGACTCACGGCAGGCCTGCACTCCCTCAACTCCGAGGAACTGGGCATCTGGCTGGACACCATCCAGGCCGGCAACCTCTACATCAACCGCGGCATCACCGGCGCCATCGTCCAGCGCCAGCCCTTTGGCGGCTGGAAGAAGTCGGCGGTCGGCGCCGGCACCAAGGCCGGTGGACCCAACTACCTGGCCGGCCTGGGTGACTGGCTCCCCGCGGAGGCATCCGCCACGGCTCCGGTAGCCAACGCGGCCATCCGCCGCATCCTCAACGCAGCCGGCCCCGCCCTGGAACCGGCAGGCCTTGAGTCCGTCCAGCGGGCCCTGGCATCCGACGCCGAAGCCTGGGCTGACGAGTTCGGCACCGCCAAGGACGTCTCCGGGCTGAGCGCCGAGCGCAACATCTTCCGCTACCGCAGCCTGCCGGTCACCATCCGCCTCTCCGAAGGGGCGCCGCTGGCGCACCTGGTCCGGACTGTGGCGGCCGGTGTGCTGGCGGGTTCGGCCGTCACGGTGTCCACCGCCGTCGAACTTCCCGCCCAGCTGCGCTCCGTGCTCACCGCACAGGACATCGACGTGACGGTGGAGTCCGACGCCGGCTGGCTGGCTTCCGCCGGGCACCTCGCCGCAGCGGGCAAGCTATCAGGGGGACGCATCCGCCTGATCGGCGGCGACGCCTCCGCGCTCGCCGAAGCCACCGGCGGCCGTCCCGACCTGGCCATCTACGCCCATCCCGTCACGGAGGCGGGCCGCGTGGAGCTGCTGCCCTTCCTGCATGAGCAGGCCGTCAGCATCACCGCGCACCGGTTCGGCACCCCGAACCATCTGTCGGATGCCCTGATCTAACGCCTGCGGGCACAAAAAAGTCCGGCGGTTGGGTTTGTTCTCACAAGCCCAACCGCCGGACCTTTTTGTATGTCCGCTAGCCCAGGTACCAGCCCGGCGGCGTCCAGGTGGCCGGGACGCTGTGGGCGGAGAAATCCTCGCAGCGGGTGCAGGTGTAAGCCACCTCGCCAAGGGTGGCCACCGTTCCGTCACGCCGGTAGGTGGGCGGAATGTACGACTCGAGGTAAACGAACTCGTCCGTACGGCATTTGTCGCAGGTGGGTTTCCCCACGTATCCGGAATGGACGGAGGCGTGTCCGGTTCCGAGGGTGTTCTGGCGGGTGGACGGCCGTGCGTTGGAGTACGGGCGTGCGTGCGCAGAACCTGGGTGGATGTTCCTGGCTGTCGTCATTGGCTGCCTGTCCCAAGCGGTGGTTTCCGGCATGCGGATACGCGCTTGTTTCGGTGAACTGGCCTGCTGCTTGACCTTGGAAAACCAGCATAGGGGAAGCCACTTCCCCTATCAATGGACACGGCCCCCCTAACTCGCCGAAATGCTGGAAATTGGGCCGCAGGAGAGTTAAGTTTGGCGGTTAATGGTCCTGCCGACAATCGACTGGGTGAGGGCGTCGATCACCTCAGCATTGGCCAGCGGATTGCGGATCAGGGTGAAGTCCACGTCCCCCACTGCGGGAAGGTCGAAGCGCCGGGTGATGATTTTCAGGTCTTCGGGCACCAGCGACGTGGGCATGACGGCCACGCCGATGCCCGCCCTCACCGCGGCCAGGACCCCGCTGATCTGCCGGGTGGTGCAGGTGATCCGCCACGTCCTGCCGTTGGCCTCCAGCGCATCGATGGCCAACTTTCGGCTGAGGCTGGGGGCCGGATAGGCGATCAGGGGCACGGGGGTTCCCGGTTCCATCACCGTCTGTTCCAGGCCCACCCAGGAAAACGAGTCGTGCTGGACCACGGTGCCGTCTTTGGCCCCGGCCACCCATTTCACGAAGACCAGGTCCAGTTGGCCGGCGTTGAGCTTTCGATACAGCTGGTCGCTTTGGCCCACCGTGAGTTCGAGGTTGATCTGCGGATAGATCTGCCGGAACTCGCGCAGGATCCGGGGGAGCCCGGTGATGGCGAGGTCGTCAGCGGTGCCGAACCGCAGCCGTCCGCGCATGGCCGACCCCGAGAAATAGCGGGCAGCGGCGTCGTGCGCGGACAGGATGCTCCGTGCGAAACCGGCCATCGCATCGCCGTTGTCCGTGAGCCTGACGTCGCGGGTGTCCCTGGTGATCAGGGTGCGCTTGGCGGCTGCCTCCAGTTTGCGGATGTGCTGGCTGATGGTGGGCTGGGCCAGCCCCAGGCGTTCAGCGGCCTTGGTGAAGCTCAGGGTGTCCGCCACCGCCAGGAAGGAGCGCAACTGTGCTGGTTCGAACATGAGGGGCTCCGGTGTCCTTCCGGCTGGGTTGCTTATTGCGTTTTGCAATACGAGTTATAGGGACCATACCCCTCCATAATCTGCTCGGCCAGCCTAGCGTTAAGGACATCCCAGACCGCCCGCAATTTTGAGGACATTCCTGTGGCACCGCCTCCGCCTTCGTCGGCTTCCGTCTCCCAACCAGTCATCGACGCAGCGGGTTCAGCGCCGCCGGACAACCAGACCCAGCCGCTGCCCGTCGTGGCGGAGCGGCTCCCTTGGAAGCACACCTTCATCTCGCTGAAGGTGCCCAACTTCCGGATCTTCGCCGCCGGCCACTTCATCGCGGTCATTGCCATCTGGATGCAGCGGATTGCGCAGGACTGGCTGGTGCTCCAGCTCTCCGGCTCCGTGACGGCCGTCGGCGTGACCGTGGCACTGCAGTTCCTGCCGTCCCTGCTGCTGGGTCCCTGGGGCGGCATGATCGCCGACAGGTTCGCAAAGCGGAAGATCCTCATCCTGTGCCAAAGCATGGCTGCCGTCCTGGCTGCAACGCTGGCCACGCTTGCCCTCACCGGCGTCATCATGGTGTGGCACGTCTACGCCATCGCCCTGGTCCTGGGCCTGGTGACGGTCCTTGACCAGCCCGCACGCCAGGTGTTCGTCAATGAGCTGGTTGGTCCCCGGTACCTGCGGAACGCCATCAGCGTGAACTCCACGACGTTCCAGTTGGGCGGCCTGATCGGTCCCGCCATTGCCGGCCTGCTCCTGACGGCCGTCGGTGCCGGCTGGGCTTTCGCGGCCAACGCCGTTGCCTGCTGCTCCACGGTGGTGATGCTGCTGATCCTCCGGAAAGACCAGCTGTACGTCAACGCTCCCACCCCCAAGACCAAGGGAATGCTCCGGGAGGGGCTCCGCTATGCCTTGAGCAAGCCCACCATCTATTGGCCATGGCTGATGGCCGGCTTCATCTCAGTTTTTGCCATGAGCCTGCCGGTGCTCCTGGCCGCCTTCGCGGACCACGTATTCAGGGTAGGCGCTGGCGGCTACGGGCTCCTGAACGCGCTGGTGGCACTGGGCGCGTTGTCCGGCGCCGTGGCGTCCACCCGCCGCCGGCAACTGCGGCTGCGGTCAGTGGTGTTCTGCGCCGGAATGTATGGCCTGATGCTCTGCCTGGCCGTCCTCGCCCCCTCCATGGTCTGGTTTGGGGTGGTCATGGTGCTGTCCGGCTTCTGGTGCCTCATGTTCCTCACCGGGTCCAACCAGCTGGTGCAGGTCAGCTCCAACATGGGGATCCGCGGGCGGGTGATGAGCCTGTACATCATGGTGCTCATCGGCGGCCAGGCACTGGGCGGGCCCATGCTGGGGTGGATCGCCGAACACGCCGATCCGCATGTGGCCCTCCTGGTATCCGGGGGAGTCCCGGCACTGGCGGCACTGACCGTGGCCGCCATCCTGGCACGGAAAGGTGGCCTGACGGTCAGGATGGACATGAAGGACCGCCTGCCGTTGAGAATCGTCAGCAGGCAGGCAAGAGCCTAGGAGGCGTGCCCGCTGGGATCCTCCCGGGCGCAAAACAAGACCCCGCCATCTGTGTCGATGACGGGGTCTTGTGCTTTGGCCCAGCAGGTTGGTGCTGGTTTACTTCTTCTTCGCCGCTTTGGTGGGCGTGACGTCCAGGGAGCCGGCAGGGGCGGATGCGGCCCTCTTGTCTGCGCGCTTTTCCTTGATGGACTTTCCGGACTTCTTTGATGCCGTTTGACGCGGGGACTTATCAGCCATGATTGCTCCTGTAGCGGAACCGCAAAAGGTTCCTTACTGCAGACCATACACCTTGGGGGATGCTTCGGAGCGCGTGTAGCCGGCGGGGAAATTGGAGCGGCTGACGGGAATCGAACCCGCGTATCAAGCTTGGGAAGCTAGCGCTCTACCATTGAGCTACAGCCGCAGTACCGCCGCTCGCGCGGGGCAGAACTTAGCTTAGCGCAGATCGGCGGGCTCCCCGCCCACCCGGACCGGAGGCCGCTGCGTGTCCTGCAACCGTGGACGTCATCCAGTAACTCTTCAATAACGTCGGCGGTGCCGGCTAGGTCCGGGTGCCGGGCGGTGGCTAACCTGATCCGGGTAGCGGCCGCTTTGGGGGAGGCAGCTATTGCGGCAGCCGACGTCAACCACAGGAATTTCTTCATGGCAATCGCAGAGCACGAGGTCCTCATAGAACGCGACGCCATGGCCGTGTACCAGTACCTCCTTGATGCCACCAATCTTCCCGCCTGGCGCAGCGACGTCCGCAGCGTGAAGCTCGTGCAAGGGCCCGCCGAAGCCAAGGGCGCGGTGTACCGGAAGATGGTCGCCGGACGCTCCGGACTGAGCATCCCCGCGGAGCTGGAGATCACCAATGTGCGGCCCGGAGCCGAAATCCAGTTCCATGTGGTGTCCGGCCCTGCCACCCGTTGGGGCGGCTACTACCTCAGCAGCGAAGACGCCGGCACCAGGGTCCGGTTTGCCGTGGAAGCCAAACGCGAGGGACGGTTCGGGTTCCTCAGCAGGTGGACCTTCTTTAACGGGATGCTCCAGCGCCGGGTCAGTTCCGACGTGGCCCAGCTGGACCGGCTGAAAAACGTGCTGGAGCTCCAGCCGGCCCTCTGAATCAGTTCCGGATCACTGCGCCAGCCGCTGCCCGGTCCATGGTCCGGCAATGGTCGACGGCGATGCGAGGCTTCCGGAGCCCAGGTCCCAGTACTGCACGGTGTCGTTGGCCCGGCGGATCGCAACACCCCTGGAGTTCAGTCCAGTGGCGTTCAGCAGCGCCCGGATTCCCGTGACGTCCGTCCAGCCGGTGGCTACGGTGGCCCGCGTTTCTGCGCGGAGCGAGGTGCTGCCCAGTCCGCGGTAGAGCTGCACGGTGCCGTCGGCCCTCAGCCCCAGGATGTCCTGGAAACCGTCACCGTCGTAGTCCACCATAGACAGCCGGGATGCGTAGACACCCGTGGCAACCGTGACGCGCTCAGCAATATCACCGGTGCCCTTGTTGCCGTAAAGGTACAGGTTTCCGGCACCGTCCAAGGCCAGGATCTGCGGCATCCGGTTGTGGACGCACCAGCCTCCCACCGCCAGGGTCAAGGTGTCCCAACCGCCCACGCCAAGGGTGATGGGCGCCTGGAACCCGCCACTGGCGATGCCCCGGTGCAGGGTCAGGTTGCCACTGGCCCACTGGGTCAGGACGTCGAAAGTGCCATCGCGGTCCCAATCGGTGACGAAGACTTCCTTGGCTCCGCTAAAGCCTGCGCCGATTACCCTGGCCGCGGCGTAGGTGCGGGGCCCGGTGGAGGCGCGGTCCAGCAGCTGTCCCGCGGAGTCGACGGACACGAGGTCGGCCGGACCGGTGATTGCCGCAGCGGCGAGGTTGAGGGTGGGCGGCATGTGCTTGACGGGTGCGTCGCACAGGCTTGGCGGCGGGGCCGGGAGCGATCCTCCCGATGAAGCACCACCGGGTGAATCGAGGGTGCCCGCCGGCAGTGTGGTGTAGCCGAAGAAGTTCACCACACCCCAGATCTGGTAGGTGGAGTTGGTGTAGGAGACCCCTGCGCCCATCACGTTGAAGCGCGGGTCCAGGAGCATGGCGTTGTGGCCGGGTGATCCCTTCCACCATTCCACGAGCTGGGCTGCGTCCCGGTCGGTGCGGATGGCGATGATCTCACCGGCGCCGTTGTTGGGGCTCATCGCGCGGGGGTCGGTCCAGAAACTGGCCCGGTGCTCGATCACCTCACGGGTGGCAATGTTGTCCGACCACTCCTGCGACAACCCGGCCACGGTGGGGTGGTACTTCACCTTGTTCAGGCCGTTGGCCACGCGGTACTCGTTGATCTTGGTGAAGAGGGTAAGGATGGCGGAGGAGTTGCTGTCCGGGACCAGGGCTTGCGTGGACGTACGTGTGGCGGCAGGGTCGGCAGCCGCGGATGGGGCGGACGGCGATGCCAGTTCCTGGTCCGGTGCCCAGAGCGGCGGGATGGAAACGGTCTGGGGTGCGGCTTCGGTGGATGGTAGAGCCGGGGCCGGTGGTGGTGCCGTTTCCGTTGCGGGTTGGACCGCCACTGTGGAAGGAGCTGCCGCGGGCGTGGACGTGGGGGCGGGTGCAGGGGTGGCCTCCGGCGCGGGCGACGCCGCCCCGATATCCGGGTCGACGGCAGGGGTGAGGCTGCCGGCGGAGCCGTCGTCCTTACTGGTCATGCCGGCGCCGCCCACCAGGGGCGCTGCCAGTGAGATGCTCGCTGCTCCCGCGTGGTTGAGGGGCGCGGGCACAGGAGGTGCGGACGCGGACGACGAGACCAGCGCCAACGCACAGAGCACGCCAAGAAAAGACGGTGCCACTAATTTATTCACAACATCCCCAGCTCTGTTATGCCATCCGGGAGACCATTCCGGCGGCTTTCATTCGCAACATTAGCCCCACGAGGCCACAGCAACAACGGGAAAGTGCTCTTGTGGATAACCGATACGGTAATTTGGGACGGTGCTGATCTCTGACCGCGACATTCGTGCCGAAATTGATTCCCAGCGGATCGTGCTGGAACCGTTCGATCCGGCGATGGTCCAGCCGTCGTCCGTGGATGTCCGGATCGACAAATTCTTCCGGTTGTTCGACAACCACAAGTACGCGCACATCGATCCCGCGCAGGAGCAGCCCGAGCTGACCCGGCTGGTGGAAGTGGAGCAGGACGAGGCCTTTATCCTGCACCCGGGCGAGTTCGTCCTGGGGTCGACCTACGAGACCGTGACGCTGCCCGATGACATTGCGGCCCGGCTGGAAGGCAAGTCATCCCTGGGCCGGCTTGGCCTGCTGACGCACTCCACCGCAGGCTTCATCGACCCCGGTTTTTCCGGCCACGTCACCCTCGAACTGTCCAACATGGCCACCCTGCCCATCAAGCTGTGGCCCGGTATGAAGATCGGCCAGCTCTGCTTCTTCCGGCTAAGCTCGGCCGCGGAGTTCCCGTACGGCCAGGGGGAGTACGGCAACCGGTACCAGGGCCAGCGCGGTCCCACCGCCAGCCGCAGCCACCTGAATTTCCACCGCACCAGTATCTAGCAGCACCTGTGGCCGGCCGCCGGCCACCAGTCGGGCCGGGAACGCTAGAGCTGGGGTGCGACCGCCGGCCTCCGGATGAACGGCTTGGCCAGCGGTTCCACGTAGCGTGCGGCCAGCGGCCCCATCACCGCCATCAGCAGCACGTAGGCGGTGGCGAGGGCAGCGAGCTGATGCGGGACCGCTCCCGAGGCGACAGCCAGCCCCGCAATCACGATGGAGAATTCGCCGCGGGCCACCAGGGCAGCGCCGGCGCGGAAGCGCCCGGGCCGGGCAATCCCGGCCTGCTTGGCCGCCCAGATCCCGGTCAGCATCTTGGTTGCCGCGGTGGCGACAGCCAGGACCAGGGCCCACCCCAGGACCGGCGGGATGGATGAGGGGTCCGTGTTGAGCCCGAACGCCACAAAGAAGATGGCGGCGAACAGGTCCCGGAGCGGTTCGAGGATGCGGGTGGCGTTGTGGGCGGTGGAACCCGAGATGGCGATCCCCAGCATGAAGGCACCCACCGCGGCGGAAACCTGCATGGCGGACGCTGCGCCCGCCACCAGCAGGGCTGCCCCGAGGACATTCAGCAGGAAGACCTCGGAGTTCTCGCTGTGCACTGCCTTGGAGACATGGTGCCCGTGCCGCAGGGCCACCATGAGGACCACGCTGACCACGGCCAGGGCGATCCCCACCGTGGTGAGGCCGCCGAGGAAGCTCACGCCCGCCAGCGTGGCCGTGAGGATGGGCAGGTACACGGCCATGGCCAGGTCCTCGAAGACCAGGATGGACAGCACCACGGGGGTTTCCCTGTTGCCCAGCCGGCCGAGGTCCGTGATGACCTTGGCGGCGATGCCTGATGAGGAAATGTAGGTGACGCCGCCCATGACCATGGCCCCCACACCGCCCCATCCCAGGAGCAGGGCAAGCGCGGCGCCGGGCAGGAAGTTCAGGACGAGGTCGAGGACGCCGGCCTGCCAGGAGCGGCGCAGGCCGGTGAAGAGCTCTGCAGCCGTATATTCCAGCCCGAGCATAAGCAGCAGGAGGATGACGCCAATCTCCCCGGAGAGATGTGCGAACTCGTGCATGCCTTCAAGCTTGATGATGCCCCCGGCACCAAACGCCAGCCCGCCCAGCAGGTAAAAGGGGATGGGGGACATGCCGATCCGTCCGGCCAGCCTGGCCAGGAGGCCGAGGCAGAACACAACGGCCCCCAGTTCAACGAGGGTCTGGGCCAACGGGTCCATGGGAACTAGCCGTGGCGCAGGATGTCGGCCGCTGAGTCGAGGCCTTCCTGGGTGCCCACTGCCACCAGCAGGTCGCCGGGGTGGAGGACGACGTCGGGCCCGGGCGAAGGCAGCACCTCCCCCTCGCGCATGATGGCCACGATCGACACGCCGCACCGGGTGCGGATGGACGCCTTGCCCATGGGCTGGTTCTGGAACGGGGAGTCCGCTGCAATGGAGAACTGCCGGGTGACGATCCCCGGGACGTCCTTGTGCTCCTCGGCGAGCTTCATGGCCAGGTGCATGCCGCCCAGGAGGTTGCCCAGGGTGGCTGCTTCATCGCTGGTGAGCGGAATCGAAGCCTGGCAGGTATCGGGGTCGTCCCAGGTGGAAACGATGAGTTCCGTCTGGCCTTCCCGGAGTTCCACCACGCCGATCCGGCGTCCGGAGGCGGTCATGAAATCCTTCCGGCGGCCCAGCCCGGGGAGGTTCGTTTCATCCACGTTCATGACTCCAGCCTAGTCTGCCTGGCAACATCCCGCCGGGGTCCGGAACAGGACCGGACGGTGGTTTCAGCTGGCGGGGACCACGGCGATAGGTGCCCGTTCCGGCGCCTTTACCGGCAGCAGGACCAGCAGTCCGGCGAGCAGGACCACCATGATGCCCAGGATGCCCCACCGCTGCGCCTGCCCGGCGGGCACCAGCGGGGTGGCCACGGTGATGCAGAGCGTGAAGAGAGCCGGCGCCAGGAAGCTGACGGCCCGTCCGGTGGTGGCGTAGAGGCCGAACAGCTCACCGGATTCGCCATGCGGTGCCAGCCGTGCCAGGTAGGCGCGGGAGGAGGACTGGGCGGGACCGACGAACAGGCAGAGGAAGAGCCCGAAGACCCAGAACGTGGTGCTGCCCGCCCACTCCATGCCGAAGACGGAATAGTTGCCGTTTCCCAGGACCAGGATTGCGCTCCCGGCAACCAGGAGGCCCACCAGGGAACCGGTGATGACCGTCTTGGGCCCCACCTTGTCGTCCAGGAACCCGCCGATCACCGCGCCGATGGCTGCCACGACGTTCCCGAAGATGGCGAAGAAAATGACCTGGGAGAGGGCAAAGCCGAAGGTGCCGGCAGCGATGATGCCGCCGAACGTGAAGACGGCGGCGAGGCCGTCCCGGAACACGGCGCTGGCCAGCAGGAAGTAGATGGTATGCGGGCTGGTGGCATAGATGGCCTTGATCCGCCGGAACAGCAGCCCATAGCTGGCCAGGAACCCCAGGCGCGCCGCCTGCCCTGAGCGGGGCAGTTCAGGGACGGCAAACAGGACGGGGAGCGCGAAGACGAAGAACCACAGGGCGGAGAAAACCGCCACCAGCCTGATGTTGAGGCTGTCCTGCGTGGAGGCGCCGAACCATGCGAAAGCAGGCTGGACGAACAGCTGCAGGACGATCAGGAGTGCCACGATGCCGCCCAGGTAGCCGGCGCCCCAGCCGAAACCGCTGACCTTTCCGATGTTCCGTGGGGTGGACACCTGCGCGAGCATGGCGTTGTAGTTGACGCCGGCGAATTCGAAGAAGACATTGCCCAGCGCGATCAGGGATACGCCGAGGAGCAGGAATTCCGGGTGCGGGAACACGAAGAAGCACAGGGCAGTGAGGACGGCGACGACGGCCGAGTTGACTCCCAGCCACAGCTTGCGCCGGCCCCCTGCGTCCGAGCGCTGGCCGGTGACCGGTGCCAGCAGCGCGATGGCGAACCCGGCAACCGCCAAGGCACCGCCCAGCACTGCGGAGGCACTGTCCTCGCCCCCGAAGGCGTTGGACGTCAGGTAGACGGTGAAGACGAAGGTGGTCATGACGGCGTTGAAGGCCGCCGAGCCCCAGTCCCAGGAGGCCCAGGCCAGGACCTGCCCTTTGGTGGAGGACCCGGTTCCGGCAACAAGATCCGAGGCGGGCTGCATCGCCCCTGGAGTGCTGGCGCTGTTCATAGGATGCATCGTATCCGCCCGTGGCGAACACCCACGGGAGCGCGGGCCCTTGTCGCCGGGGATTCCGGCTTTGGGTGCAGCTAAAACCGCCAAGGTTACCGGACCGGCCTTGGTAAACTGAACCCTCCCGAACCTTACTTTTTGCCGCCTGCTCCAACTTTTGACAATCGAATCCCTGACGTTGCGGAGAATACAGTGATCACAGTCCTTGCCGTGCACTTTTCGGTGGCTGTCCTCGCGCCCTTCCTCTTCAGGGTCTGGGGCCGCAACGCCTTCCACGCGTTGGCTGCCGTCCCGGCGGTTTCCTTTGGCTGGCTGATGTTCCAGCACAACCCCGTCTACTCCGGACCCGGTGCCGTCACTGAGGTCCTCGAATGGATCCCCAGCCTCCACCTTTCGCTGTCGTTCCGCATGGATGCGCTGGCCTGGGTGATGTCCCTGCTGGTGCTCGGCGTAGGGTCCCTGGTGCTGGTTTACTGCGCGCGCTACTTCAAGCGGAAGGACCAGGACCTGGGCGCCTTTGGTGCCCAGCTGCTGGCGTTCGCCGGCGCCATGTTCGGCCTGGTCACCGCGGATGACCTCCTGCTGCTGTTCATCTTCTGGGAACTGACCACCATCCTGTCCTATCTGCTGATCGGCTTTGCCCGGACCCGGCTTGCGGCCCGCCGCTCCGCACTCCAGGCGCTGATGGTCACCACCGCCGGCGGCCTTGCCATGCTGGTGGGCCTGATCATGCTGGGCAATGCCGCCGGAACCTACAGCATCTCCGCCATCCTGGAGCAGGCCCCGCCGCTGGCCGGCGGGACGGCCGGCACCATGGTGAGCGCCGCCGTCGTCCTCATCCTGGTGGGTGCCATCACTAAATCTGCGCTGGTCCCGTTCCACTTCTGGCTTCCGGGCGCCATGGCGGCCCCCACCCCCGTGAGCGCCTACCTGCACGCGGCGGCGATGGTGAAGGCAGGCATCTACCTGGTGGCGCGGCTTGCCCCGGGATTCTCGGAGACGGCGTTCTGGCAGCCCGTGGTCCTGGGGCTGGGCCTGGCCACCATGCTGGTGGGCGGCTACCGGGCGCTGCGGCAGACCGACATTAAGCTGATCCTGGCCTACGGCACCGTCAGCCAGCTGGGCTTCCTCACCATGGTGGTGGGCCTGGGAACGCCCGACGCCGCCCTGGCGGGCCTGGCCATGCTGCTGGCGCACGGCCTGTTCAAGGCCACGCTGTTCCTGGTGGTGGGCATCATCGACCACCAGTCCGGGACCCGCGACGTCCGCAAACTGTCCGGCGTCTTCCGCTCCTCCCGGGCCCTCGGCATCGTGGCCGGCATCGGGGCTGCGTCCATGGCGGGCGTTCCGCTGCTGGCCGGCTTTGTGGCCAAGGAATCGGTGCTGGAAGCATTCGTGCACCACGCCACGGACCCGCACGCCGGGCCGTGGGGCATGGTGGTGCTGGTGGGAATAGTGGTGGGCTCGATCCTCACTTTCGCCTACAGCGCCCGCTTCATGTGGGGCGCGTTCGCCGTCAAGCCCGGCGTGGACCCCACTCCGTTCAAGGCCATCAGGCCCTCCTTCCTGGCCGCCCCCGCGGTCCTCAGCCTCCTGACCATCGCCTACGGGCTTTGGCCGGTGCCGGTGGACGCCTGGATCCAGCCGTACGCCGCGCTGTTCGCTTCCACAGCGCCCGACGCCGGCACCGCGGCAGCGCAGGCGGGCCACCTTGCGCTGTGGCACGGCGTCACACCAGCACTGGGGCTGACGGCCGTCACCTTCGCCCTGGGCCTTGCCATGTACTTTGGCCGCAGCGCAGTGGCCCGGGCCCAGTCCCTGGTCCCGGCCTGGGTGGACGCCGACCGCGCCTACCAACTGACCATCGGCGCGCTGGACGACGCGGCCGTCTGGATCACCGGCCGGACCCAGCGAGGTTCACTGTACTTCTACCTCGCGGTCATCCTGAGCGTGGCGTTCGTCCTGCCGCTGGCCGCGATCCTGCTTGGCGGCAACGCACTGCCGCAGGACATCTACCTTGTGGACCCCAACTCGCCGCTGCAGCTGGTGGCCGGGGTGGGCATCGTCATCGGCGCCCTGGCTGCCGTCAAGGCCAACAAACGTTTCCTTGCCGTGCTCATGGTGTCCGTCACGGGGTACGGCATCGCGCTGGTGTTCGCCCTGCAGGGTGCCCCGGATCTGGCCCTGACCCAGATGCTGGTGGAAACCATCATCCTGGTGGCCTTTGTCCTGGCCATGCGCAGGCTGCCGCCCGAACTGCGGGACCGCACCGGCGGGAAATACCGGGTCCTGCGGGTGATCATCGGGCTGGGCTTCGGCGTGACCATGGTGTTCGCCGCGATTTTCGCCATGGGCGCCCGGACCGCCATCCCCGTGTCCCTGCAGTTTCCGCAGCTCGCCTATGAAGGCGGCGGGGGCCTGAACGTGGTCAACGTGACCCTGGTGGACATCCGCGCCTGGGACACCTTCGGGGAGATCAGCGTCCTGGCGCTGGCCGCCACCGGCGTGGCAAGCCTGATCTTCGTCCGCGGCCGGGGCGACAGGCTGCAGGCATCCGCCACCGTTGCAGCGGGCACGGTGGGACGCCACCCCGGTGTCGACCCCGGCTCCCGCGACGCTGCGGCGCTGGCCATCAGCCGGAAGTTCGCGGCCTCCACCCGGGACGTTTGGATTGTGGCAGGGCGGACCCTGGCTCCGGAACGCCGCTCCATCATCTTCGAGGTGGTCACCCGGCTGATCTTCCACTCCATGATCATCTTCTCGCTGTACCTGTTGCTGGCCGGCCACAACCTGCCCGGCGGAGGATTCGCCGGCGGCCTCACCGCGGGACTGGCCCTGACCATCCGCTACCTGGCGGGTGGCCGGTTCGAGCTGCGGGAGGCGGCGCCCCTGAGTGCCGGCGCGCTGCTGGGCATTGGCCTGGCCCTGGCGGCCGCCTCCGGAGTGATGCCCCTGCTGCTGGGCGGACAGGTCTTCCAGTCCGCCATCATCCAGGTGTGGCTGCCCGTCTTCGGGGACATCAAGTTCGTCACCTCCACCATCTTCGATATCGGCGTCTACATCGTGGTGGTGGGCCTGGTGCTTGACGTGCTGCGCAGCCTCGGAGCCGAGATCGATGAACACCTGGAGGACCAGTCCGCGCCCGGGAGCGAGGACCAGGAACAGGAGCAGGAGCAGGAGCAGGACCAGGAGCCGCAGCAGGAACCGGACCACGGCCAGGGCCGGGAGCCGGACCGGGCCGGGGAAGAGCAAGGATCCGGCCGCCTGGACCAGGAACCGGACGGGGTTCCTGCCGAAACCACCGCAAAGGGCCACGCATGAGCGTAAACCTGACCCTGCTGATTGTGATGGGAGCGCTGTACGCCTGCGGCATCTACCTGATCCTGGAACGCAGCTTGACGCGGGTACTGCTGGGGCTGATGCTGCTGGCCAACGCCACCAACCTCCTGATCCTCGCCACCGGGGGATATGCAGGCCTGGCGCCGCTGTTCTCCAAGGACACACCTGCCCAGGACTACAACGATCCACTGCCGCAGGCCCTGATCCTGACGTCTATCGTGATTTCCTTCGCCGTCACGGCATTCATGCTGGGCATCATCTACCGCACGTGGGTGCTGGCCCGCCAGGACGACATCCAGGATGACGTGGAGGACCTCAGGGTGGCGGAGACCCCCAGCTTCGATGCGGAGGACGACGCCGAGGTGCCCGCGGAAACGTCCGAATTCCCGCTCACCATGCTCGGTTCCGACGGCCGGAATGTGTCAGACCACGGACCGTCCGGAGCGGATGCCGGCCAGGAAACGGACCAGCCGGTGGCCACGCTGGTGGCCGGCGGCCGGGAGATGCCCGCAGAACACGCTGCCGCGGAGGAAAAGCCCGGCTCACTCAACGTTGACCCCAGCCCGGAAGGAGGCGGAAAGTGAACATCGCAAGCTTTGCCCCGCTCGCCGTCGTACTTCCCATCCTGGGCGCCGCCCTGACCTTCCTGCTGATCCGGCATTCCAGGGCCCAGCGCGCGGTGAGCATCGCCCTGCTGTCGCTGACCCTGGCGCTCGAATGCCTCCTGCTGGCCTCGGCGTGGAATGACGGCACCGCCGCGGTGACCATCGGAGGCTGGATCCCTCCGTTTGGCATCGTCATGGTGGTGGACCAGTTCTCCTCCCTGATGCTGGTGGTGTCCTCCGCCGTGAGCCTGGCCGTGCTGGTCTACGCCACAGGGCAGGGCATGGCCGACGGCGACCACGACGCACCGGTCTCGATCTTCCACCCCACGTACCTGATCCTGGTGGCAGGGGTGTCCAACGCGTTCCTGTCCGGTGACTTGTTCAACCTCTACGTGGGCTTCGAGATCCTGCTGACGGCAAGCTACGTGCTGATGACCCTGGGCGGGACCGGGCCGCGCATCCGCGCCGGCGTCACCTACGTGGTGGTGTCCGTGGTGTCCTCGGTGTTGTTCCTGATTGCCATCGCCATGGTCTACGGAGCCACGGGAACGGTGAACATGGCTGACCTGGCCATCAAGCTGGGCGAACTGGACCAGGGCACCAAAACCCTGCTGCATGTGATGCTCCTGGTGGCCTTCGGCATCAAGGCCGCCGTTTTCCCCCTCTCCTTCTGGCTCCCCGACTCCTACCCCACGGCGCCCGCGCCGGTCACCGCCGTGTTCGCCGGCCTGCTGACCAAGGTGGGCGTCTACGCGATGGTCCGGACCGAGACGCTGCTGTTCCCCGGCGACACGTTGAACACGCCCCTGATGGTGGTGGCGCTGCTGACGATGGTGGTGGGCATCCTGGGTGCGCTGGCCCAAAGCGACATCAAGAGGCTCCTCTCGTTCACCCTGGTCAGCCACATCGGCTACATGGTGTTCGGGCTGGCCATGTCCTCCGCAGTGGGACTGGCAGCGGCGGTCTTCTACGTGGCGCACCACATCACCATCCAAACCAGCCTTTTCATGGTGACCGGCCTGATCGAGCGCCGCGGTGGCAGCTCGTCCGTGGACCGGCTGGGCGGCCTCGCAAAGCTCTCGCCCATGCTGGCCCTGCTGTTCTTCATTCCCGGAATGAACCTGGCCGGCATCCCGCCGTTCTCCGGGTTCCTGGGCAAGGTGGGGCTGCTGCAGGCCGGTGTCCAGCTGGGCACACCACTGGCCTATGCGCTGGTGATCGGCGGTGTGGTGACCAGCCTCCTGACGCTGCTGGCCATCGCCAGGGTTTGGAACCGCGCGTTCTGGCGCCGCCCCACCGATGCCGAACATCCGGACCCGGTGCTCCTGGCCCCTCCCGTGGCGAGGCTCTCCGGTCCAGGCGCCAAGGTCAACAACACCGTGACGCTCCTGCCGCGCACCATGGTGGGTTCGACAGCGGGCCTGGTGGTGCTCGGCATTGCCCTGACCGTCTTTGCCGGACCGCTGTTCGCTCTCTCGGACCGGGCCGCCCGGGACATGCTTGACCGGACGCCGTACATCGAGGCGGTGCTGGGCGACGGTACTTCCGTCCCGGGCACAACCGCCGGGGGAGGAGGGCGATGAGCCGCAAACGCATTTCGCTGCGCCAGGAACTGCCCCTGCTGGTCTGGCTGGTGATCGTCTGGGGCGCCCTGTGGCAGGATTTCAGCCCCGGAAACCTGTTGTTCGGTGCCCTCCTGGCCGTGGGCGTGGCCCGGCTCTTCTACCTTCCGCCGGTGGAGCTCAGCGGCCGCTTCAATATCCTCTACGCCGTGCCCTTTGCGCTGGCCTTCGTCGGCAAGGTGGTGGTGGCCAGCGCCCAGGTACTGTACCTGGCAACGGCCCGCGGACCCAAGGTGACCAACGCCGTCGTCGCGGTGAAGCTGAGGAGCCACCAGGACCTGATCGTCACCGCCACCGGCCATGTGATCTCCCTGATCCCGGGCTCGCTGGTGGTGGAGGTGGACCGTTCCACGTCCACCCTCTACCTGCACGCCCTTAACATCACCTCAAAACAGGACGTGGAGGGCCTGCGGAACGAAGTCCGTTCCATTGAAGCCGGCCTGATCCGCATCATGGGCAGCCGCGAGGAACTCGAAGAAGTGCGAATGGAGGCCACCGCATGATGAACGTTGTCCTGGCCGTTACGGCCGTCATTTTCTCGCTGGCCGCGGCGGGTGCCATCCTTCGGATCGCCCGAGGCCCGTCGCTGCTGGACCGGGTCCTGGCCGCCGACGTCCTGCTCGCCATCCTGGGCGGGGCGCTGTGCATCGATATGGCAGTGAACCGGCACTTGAACAACCTGATGCTGGTGGTGGCCATCTCCATCATCGGGTTCATCGGGTCCGTGACGGTGGCCCGGTTCGTGGCGGACCGGAGGGTGAAGCCCAATGAATCCTGACTTTTCCGGGCCGGATGCCTGGATCGACGCTGTCTCGGCAGTGTTCATGGTGGTGGGCGCGCTCATGTCCCTGGGCGCGGCGATTGGCCTGCTGCGCTTCCCGGACCTGCTGAGCCGCATGCATGCCGCCACCAAGCCCCAGGTCCTGGGCCTGTTCCTGCTGCTGGCCGCCATTGGGCTGCAGATGCGGACCTGGTGGGTGTGGCCGGTCCTGGCTGTGGCATGGATCTTCCAGCTGCTCACGGTGCCCGTATCCGCCCACATGGTGGGCCGGGCCGGCTACCGCACCAAGCACCTGCACCGGGAGCTGCTCACAGCCGACGAGCTGGAAGCCGTGGTGCAAAAAGCCGCCGCCGAGACCGCCCTGGAGGACAGTTCCGACGACGGCCGGTAACGCTAAGCGAAGCTTTGGGCAGCTAGACGATGTCCTGCGTCTTGGCGAACCGGGTGATGGCGCGCTGGGTGCCGCGGTTGGCCAGGACCTGGATGATGGCACTGACAGACGCCGAGATCAGCGCGAAGGTCAAAGCAGACCGGAGGCTGGTGGGGACGTCCTCGTTCTTGCCGGTGGGGGCTTTCTGCCCCGTGGTCTTTTCCCAGATGGTGTTGACCAGCTTGGTGCCGGCCAGGCCTGCGCCGAGGCTCACGGCGGTCCCGAGCAGTTTGATGAGAAGGTTCATTGCTGGTACTCCTTGCGGGCGGAAAACGGACTGGTCCCAGCCTAGCCTCACACCCGGGCTGGTCCGGGCAGGGCGTGGCCGGCGGGCGGCTCTGTGGTCAGGCCGGGGGCTGGCCGCCCTTGGGTTCGGTGCGGAACTTGATCATCTTGTGGGTGCCGTCGCAATAGGGCTTGATGGCGGACGCCCCGCACCGGCACAGGGCGACGGTCCTCCGCTCCCTGGGCACGGCGTCGCCGGAAGGGGTAACGATCTCGAAGTCACCCCTGACAATGAGGGGACCATCGGGGCACACCACGATCGAGCCGGGGGCGGGTTCCTGCCCCACGTCCGGCCGTGTTCCATGCTGTTCGGGGTTCATGCCTGCACCACATTCATCGTTGTTTCCGGTTTCCTCGGCGCCCAGCCGCTGCGGCTTCGCAGAATCGTCGTAGGCCTGCCGCGAGCTTGTCACGCTGCCGCCGGCACGGCCGCCCGGAGCGATGTTTCCCCGGCTTCCCAGGAGGACAGGAGGTGGGCGGAGACGCGGCCGTCGATCGCCATGACGGCGGTGGCGCCGAACAGGACGTCCGCAAGGAGCTTTGGCTCTGCTTCAACCAGGCCGCCGGCGAGGTCCCGCCCGGCAATCTGTTCATGCACGGCGTCGGCCTCCACATGCTCATCGAAGTAGTGGGTGACGTCCGCGGCGAAACCGTGCCGGCGGAATCCGTTGCCGTAGAAGCGGTTGGGCTGGGATGAGGTCATTTCGTAGATGGCCAGGTGGCCGGTGATGGCCCCGCGGAGCCGCCGGTTCAGGCCGCACAGCGACATGAGGTTCACGGATGCGAGGGAGACGGCCGGGATGGTGTCGACGTAGGCGCCGTACGTGTCGTCCAGGCCCAGCCCGCGCATGGTCCGGGCAAACAGCGCGCTGTGCATCCGTTCCGGCCTGCCGCCGCCGTATTCGTCGGCCTGGATTTCCACGAGGGCAGCCTTGGCCCGGCCGGTGAGCCGCGGAATGGCCCAGGTGTGTGGATCGGCTTCCTTCAACTGGTACACGGATTTGTGGATCAGGAACTCTTTGAGCTGCTCCAGGCTTGCCTTCCGTGCGACGAAGCGGGAAACGCTGGGACCGGTGTTCATAGCGGCGAGGCCGAAAAGGACGTCGGCAACGGCATCGCTGGTCATGGCAATCCCGGCGGGCAGGTCGGCGTCACCGGCGGCCTGCCGTGCGGCGGCCCGAAGGGCGGCTTCGAAGGGTTCTTCGATCAGGCGCCGGACCCTGATCAGGGCAGGTTCCCACTCCCAGGCGTCGCTGACCCCGTCCAGGCCCGAATAATGCAGTTCGTAGAGGCAAAAGAGGGACAGCTGGATGTCTTCGTCGGCGATGATGTCACCGGTTCGGGCCACCTGCCCCGCGACCAGCCGGTGCAGCCCGTCCAGCTCGGGCGTGGCTGCATCAGGGGCCTTGGACAGGGCCGCAAAGAGGGCGCTGCTGATGGGGCCTCTGGTGTCCGGGATTCTCATGGTGCTCCTTGGTTGCCGCGCCGGTTCCGGGAAGGGACGCCGATGGTGCTCCCATTCCCTGTGGTGGTTGTACCCCGGGGACAACATAGTAAGCATGATTACTAATGAAAGCTAAGCGGCCTGGTGCCGCCTGGCATGTACGGGTGCTTGTCCCGCTGCGCCTGGTCAGCCAGGGCTGGTTGGCCGGCGCTACTCGTCCAGTGCCGACCCCAGGATGTCGCGCAGTGCCTCAACCACCAGCTCGTGGTCCTGCAGCTGCGGCAGTCCGGACACCGCCACGGAAGCCACCACCCCAACGCCCGTGACGTGGATCGGAAACGCGCCCCCGTGTGCCGCGTAGCGGGACTGGTCGAACCAGGCGTTGTCCTCGATCCGGCCGCCGCCCAGCCGGCCACGCAGTCCCACCAGGAGGGAGGGCACCTCGTACCGGAGGGCAGTGCGCTGCTTGGCCCGGATCCAGTGGCCGTTGTCAGGCGTGGCGCCAGGAAGTGCGACATGGAACAGCACCTGCTCACCCTTGGCGATGTCGATGGCGATGGGCAACGACCGCTCCTTGCCCAGTTCAACGAGGAGCAGGCCAAGGTTCAACGCATCGTCCAGCGAGAAGCCGGGGAACTGGAGCTCCCGGACCTCCGCCTCGATGCGGGCAATCTGCGCCTCCAGTGAGACCTCCGGCTGGGCGTCGCTGGAATCAGGATCGAACCCGGTCACATCCGGTGGATTGGCGGTCATGGCCCTCAATCTACTCCTGCCAGGTGTAAACTTGACCACGCCCAACTGGGCGAAATAAACAGCGTTACCCAACCACAAAGCAACACTAAAAACGACAGGGGAGCGCCGCCGTCGGGCATCCTGGCACAGGCCGGGCACCGCAGGTGGGCGCTGAGAGTGCGGACAGCCGCAGACCCTCGAACCTGATCCGGTTAGTACCGGCGCAAGGGAGTCGAGTTCTCAAAGTGTCGCGGATGCACGGCCACAGGCCCGCAGCCGGGTCCACTTTCCCCTCCTGTTTCCCAGGAGGATCACATGAGTACTGCAGCAATCAAGAAGACCACCAGTAAGTCCTGGCGCGTCGTGGACATCGTCGTCGCCGCCCTGGTGGCCATCGCGGGCGGTGTCATCTTCTGGGCATGGGACCAGGGGGCCGCCGCACTGTCCGCCCCCATGAACGCCGCCTACCCGCCCCTGACCGGACTGCTCGCCGGCGGCTGGATGATTCCCGGGGTGCTGGGCATGCTCATCATCCGCAAGCCCGGAGCCGCCCTGTTCTGCGAGACCGTAGCCGCCACCGGCGAACTGCTGATGGGTTCCCAGTACGGCGCCTCGGTCCTGTTTTCGGGTTTCATCCAGGGCCTGGGCGCGGAAATCATTTTCGCGATCTTCGTCTACCGCAAGTTCAACCTGCCTGTATCGCTGCTGGCCGGCGCCGCGGCAGGGTTCTTCTGCGGCCTGAATGACTCGTTTGCCCCGTGGGGCTGGAACATTGCCTACTCCGGCGCGGACAAGCTCGCCTACATCGTGCTGACCACCCTTTCCGGGGCCATCCTGGCGGGCGCTTTGTCCTGGCTTGCCACCCGCGGCCTGGCCCGCACCGGCGTGCTGAGCTCCTTCGCGTCCCGTAAGGCTGCCACGGAGCCTGTCTTCTCCTGATGGCACCCTCCCAGGACGCCTCCGGCACGGTCCAGCCTGCCGCCATCGCCGCCCGCGGCTGGGGATGGCGGCACGCCGGACGGGCCAAGCCCGCCGTCCACGGCCTTGACCTGGACATCGCCCCCGGGGAGCGGGTGCTCCTGCTGGGGCCCTCCGGCGCCGGAAAGTCCACGCTGCTGCACGCCCTTGCCGGCGTCCTGGGAGACATCAACGACGACGGCGAGGCAGGCGACGCCGACGAGTCCGGTTCGCTGCTGGTTGACGGAGCCCCGCCCCGGGCACGGCGCGGCCGCGCCGGTCTCATGCAGCAGGACCCGGAGACCCAGGTGGTCCTGTCGCGGGTGGGGGACGACGTCGCCTTCGGCGCCGAAAACCTTGCGGTGCCCCGCGACGCCATCTGGCCGCGCGTTCACGAGGCACTTGCCGACGTCGGGCTCGCCCACCTCCCGCTGGACCACCCGACGTCGGCCCTCTCCGGCGGCCAAAAGCAGCGCCTGGCGCTGGCGGGCATCCTGGCGATGCGTCCCGGACTGATCCTGCTGGACGAGCCCACCGCCAACCTGGACCCGGACGGCGTGCTGGAGGTCCGCGACGCCGTGGCCCGCTCCCTGGACAAAACCGGGGCGACGCTGGTGGTGGTGGAGCACCGGGTGTCCGTCTGGAAGGACCTCGTGGACCGGATCGTGGTCCTGCAGCCCGGCTCCGCCGCGGATCCTGCAGTGCTCCTGGACGGGCCGCCGGACCGCGTCCTTACGGAGGCGCGGAGCATGCTGGCCGCAGCGGGCGTCTGGGTGCCCGGGTATGTGCCGGCCACACGCGCCCGCGCCGCCGTCCCGGCTCCCGGTGCAGGCAGCCTCCTGCTGGCCGCGGAGCAGCTGGGCGTCTCCCGCGAACGCCCCCGCCGCAAAGGCTTCCGGAAGATCCCGCTGGTCCCGGTCCAGGAAGGCGTGTCCGCGCAGGTCCGTGCCGGGCAGGCCCTTGCCATCACCGGCGCCAACGGTGCCGGCAAGTCCACGTTCGCGCTGACCCTCGCAGGGCTGCTTGAGCCGGTGTCCGGAAAAGTGTCCGCGACGCTGGATCTCAGCCGCGGTGCCGGCATCGACCCGTACAAGTGGAAGGCCGAGCAGCTGATTTCGCGGGTGGGCACGGTGTTCCAGGAGCCGGAGCACCAGTTCGTCACCGGAAAGGTGCTTGACGAGCTGCTCTTCGGCCCCCGGCACCTGGGGCACGGCGAGGACCGGGTTGAGGAACTGCTGGAGCGGCTGCGCCTTACCCAGCTGGTGGACGCCAACCCCTATACGCTCTCCGGCGGTGAGAAGCGGCGCTTGTCCGTGGCCACCGTCCTGGCCGCCAGCCCCCAGGTGCTGATCCTGGACGAGCCCACGTTCGGCCAGGATGCCAATACCTGGGCCGAGCTGGCATCGTTCCTGTCCGAGCTCCTTGATGGCGGCACCGCGGTGGTAGCCGTGACCCATGATGCCGAATTCACGGAGGCGCTGGGCGGGGCGGAACTGCGGATGGCCGTGGCGGAAGCGGTGGCGCCATGAGGCAGCAACTCACCTTGAGCGGCAACCACGCCCTTCTTGCCCGCGCCAACCCTTTGAGCAAGTTCGCGGCCGTCCTGCTCATCACGGCCGTCCTGGCGCTGTCCATCGACTGGGTGTCCGCGTCCGTGGCCCTGGTGTTCGAACTTCTGTTGTTTCCCCTGGCCGGCCTCACTTTGTCCCTGCTGTGGCAGCGCGGCTGGCCGCTGATCCTCGCCGCTGCCGTCGGGGGCTGGAGCACCGCCATCCTGGCACCGGACAGCGGCAGGATCCTGCTCGACGCCGGCATCTGGACCATGAGCGAGGGTTCCCTCCAGCTCGGCATAGGATTCCTGCTGCGCGGTTTTGCGATCGCCCTCCCGGCGGTGCTCCTGATGAGCTGCACCGATCCCACCGACCTCGCCGACGCGCTCGCGCAGAAGGCACGCCTGCCGCACCGGTTCGTCCTGGGAACCCTGGCTGCGATGCGTTTGGTGGGGCTCATGGCCGAGGAATGGCAGACCATCGGGATGGCGCGGCGTGCCCGCGGCGTAGGTGCGCGGGGCAGCCTGGGGCAGCGGGTGAAGGCGACACTCGGGCAAAGTTTCGGGCTCCTGGTCCAGGCCATCCGCCGTGCATCGAGGCTCGCCGTCACCATGGAGGCGAGGGGTTTCGGCGGCGGCCGGCGGACCTGGGCCCGGGTGTCCACCTTCAGCCCGCTGGACCTCTGGGTGGTGGCAGGCGGCGTCCTGGTGGCCGGACTCGCCCTTTTCGCAGCTGTTACGGCCGGTACCTGGAATATGGTGTGGCTGGGGAGTTAAACCGCTTGGTCGGGGCCGGGCAGGGCTCCCTATCGCACCGAATGGGTACCGTCCTCGCGGGGCCCCCTTCCGAGCTGCTGGGTAGCTGGTAAGGAGGCCGGATAACTCATTTATGATATATTCGCGGTATGACCCAGGAGACCGCTGAACACGTTGCCGCCATGCTGAGGGACGCCCGGAGCGAGAAAGGGTGGACCCAGGGGCAGCTGGCCGCCGAACTTGGCACCAGCCAGAGCGCCGTGGCCCGGATGGAACAGGGCAAGCAGAACCTGAGCCTGAAAATGATCCAGCGGCTGGAAAACATCTTTGACCGCAGCATCGTGAACGTGGCCAAGCCGCAGATGACCCACCTTCGGGTGGAAGGCGGCCGCACCCTCTCCGGAGCCGTCGACGTCAACAGCAGCAAGAACGCCGGCGTCGCCCTGCTGTGCGCCAGCCTGATCAACAGGGGCACCACCGTGCTCCGGCGCCTGGCCCGGATCGAGGAAGTCAACCGCATCGTCGAGGTCCTGACCAGCATCGGTGTCGAGTGCACCTGGCTCAATGACACGGATCTCCGCCTGCGCCGGCCTGCCGTCCTGGACCTGGACGCCATGGACGTGGACGCGGCACGCCGGACCCGCAGCGTCATCATGCTGCTGGGCCCCCTGCTGGATGAGTCCCGTGAGTACCGGCTTCCCTACGCCGGCGGCTGCGACCTGGGCACCCGGACCGTGGAGCCCCACATGCAGGCACTGCGCGAGTTCGACTTGTCAGTGGAGGCCACTGCAGGTTTCTACACCGTGCAGGCGCCGCCCGCCGATACCCGGGACCGCTCCTTCGTCCTCACCGAACGCGGGGACACCGTCACCGAAAATGCGATCATGGCCGCGGCGCACCGCGCCGGAACAACCGTGATCCGCAACGCCAGCCCCAACTACATGGTGCAGGACCTGTGCTTCTACCTGCAGATGCTCGGCGTCACCATTGAGGGCGTGGGCACCACCACGTTGAAGATCACCGGGCAGCCGGAAATCGACGCCGAGATTGAATACTTCCCCTCCGAGGATCCCATCGAGGCGATGAGCCTCATCACGGCCGGCATTGTCACCAACTCCGAGGTCACGGTGCGCCGGGTGCCCATCGAATTCATGGAGATCGAACTGGCCACCCTGGGCCAGATGGGGCAGAAGCTGGAAATTTCGGGCGAGTACATGGCCCGCAACGGCCGCACCCGCCTGGTGGACGTGACCACCAAACCCTCCGAGCTGCGTGCCCCGGAGGACAAGATCCACCCCATGCCGTTCCCCGGGCTGAACATCGACAACCTGCCGTTCTTCGCCGTCATTGCTGCGAACGCCCACGGCCAGACCATGATCCACGACTGGGTGTACGAGAACCGTGCCATCTACCTGACGGAGCTGAACCGGCTCGGCGCGCAGGTGCAGCTCCTGGACCCGCACCGGATCTACGTCAACGGACCCACCAAGTGGCGTGCCGCCGAGGTGGGCTGCCCGCCCGCGCTCCGGCCTGCCGCCTGCCTCCTGCTGGCCATGCTCGCAGCGCGGGGTGTGTCCGAGCTGCGGAACATCTATGTGATCGAGCGTGGTTACGAGGACCTGGCGGAGCGGCTGAACACCATCGGCGCCAAGGTGGAGTACTTCCAGGACTGACCCATTCACGCTTCGTCATGAACGGCGGGCCACGGTTCCAATGCCCGCCTGCTGCCGCAGAATATTCGTATGCGTACATTTGGCGTAGAGGAAGAACTCCTGATCGTTGATCCGGAGTCCGGGGAGCCGCTTGCCCTGGCCGACGCCCTCCTCGCCAGCCACCGCGTGGCAGCAGACGATCTTCCCGTGGACCTGGATGGCCGCCATGCCGGCAACCAGGCGGATTACGACGACGAGATGGGCCTGAGTGCCGAGCTCAAGCTTGAGCAGATCGAGACGCAGACCCGGCCGTGCCGGGAGTACGGCGGCCTGCTGGAGCAGATCCGGGCAGGCCGGGCGCTGGCCGACCAGGCAGCACGGAAGCACGGAGCCAGGGTGGCGGCGCTGGCCACCTCACCCGTGGCATCGCCCAGCCACACCACACCTGACCCGCGCTATGCCAGGATGCTGGAGCGCTTTGGCCTCACCGCCCAGGAACAGCTCACTTGCGGTTTCCACGTCCACACCTTCATCGAATCGCCGGAGGAAGGGGTGGCGGTCCTGGACCGCATCCGCGACAAGCTGGCTGTCCTTACGGCGCTGAGTGCGAACTCGCCGTTCTGGAACGGCGTCCCCACCGGCTTCGAAAGCTACCGCACCCAGGCCTGGAACCGCTGGCCCACAGCCGGCCCCGCCGGAATCTACGGAACGTACCCTGCCTACCGCCGGGTGGTGACCCGGCTACTGGACAGCGGCGTCATGCTCGACGAGGGCATGCTCTATTTCGACGCGCGGCTCTCCCGCAACCACCCCACGGTGGAGGTGCGGGTGGCGGACGTATGCCTCCGTGCCGGGGACGCCGCACTCATCGCCGTGCTGGTCCGGGCACTTGTGGAATCCGCCAGCCGGGAGTGGCGGGACGACGTGGACCCTGCGCCCGTTCCCACCGTCCTGCTCCGGATGGCGTCCTGGCAGGCCAGCAGTGCCGGGTTGAGCGGCGAACTGCTGGACTTTGGCAACTTCCGGCCGGCGCCGGCTGCGGATGTGGTGCGTTCCCTGGTGGATTACCTGGCCCCCGTCCTTGACGAACAGGGCGAGCTCGCATTGGCCCGCCAGGGGGTGGAGGACATCATCGCCCGAGGGACAGGGTCCGCTGAACAGCGCCGCGCCCGCGACAAGGCCCTGGCGGGGCAGCCGCCGGAGGACATGGGGTTCGGCGCGGTGGTCCGGCAGGCCGTCCACCTGACCATGCGTGATGCGCTGGACCTTGCGGACGTGGAGGCCACGCCCGAGCTGCTGCGTGTCCGGCAGGCCTGACGGGGCAAGAGCCGCCAGGAGCAGACTTGTAGAACCTGAGGTGTCTTGTAGAACGGCAGGTGTAGAGACCCGCAGCGAAGCAGGTGCTAGGTAGCGAGGCGCTGTAGAAGGACCTGTTCCAGCGGGCTTCGTTGTGTTGGCAGGATGCCCTCGGGCCAGTGGGTTGGTTCTGAGTCCTGGTGTTCTGGGTTGTAGTGCCTGCCTGTGGGTGAGGTCCAGCCGGGTGGTTCATTCTTGGTGGCCGGGTCCGGTGTCCATTGGCTGTGGTGTTTGAGCCGGTGGTGTTTGGGGCAGAGTTGGGCCAGGTTGCTGACGTTGGTGGTGCCGCCGTGTTGCCACGCTTGTAGGTGGTCGGTTTCGTTGTCGGGGGTGCGGTTGGTGCAGCCGGGGAAGGTGCACTTGGTGTCGCGCAGCCTGATCCAGCGTTTGATGGCTTCGGTGAGCCGGTAGTTTTTGCGGCCGATTTCCAGTGGTGCGCCGTCGCGGGGGTCGATGAGGACCCGGTAGAGGGAGTCCGCCCCGTCGGCGACAAGTTTGCGGGCCATGGAGGCCGGGATTGGTCCGAAGCCGTCCAGCACTGCTGGTTCGTCGGTCGCTCCGAGGAGGGCGAAGACGGGCACGGTGACCAGGACATCGGCCCGCGGGGTGGGGACCTGTCCGGCCTCCATCGGTTTCCCGGTCTGTGTGGTGTGCCCGGCGCCGAGGAGCAGGGAGGCGGCGATGTCGGGGCGGAGCTGGGTGAGGGTGCGCTCTTCGGTGGGACCTTGGAGTCCGCGGGCGGTGGCGGTGGTGCGGTTCCAGATGGCGCAGGCGGTGTCCCCGGGGAGGTAGAGCGAGACCCAGGCCATACCGTCCCGCTCGGGGGTGTATTCCATCCGCCGGTCAGCTACCCCTTTTACATGGCGCTTCTCGATCGATTCCGGATGGTGGCGTTCCCGCCACCCACGGACCTTGGCCCGGAACCTTGACGGGACGAGGCCACCGGGGGCGGCGCCGCGGGCGGGCTGGGGTGCGTCAGGGTCGAAGAAATGCGCCACCAGCTTCAGCGCGCCCTCCGGGGTGAGGCCTCGGTTTCGTCGGCGACAATCCGGGCGTGCTGCCACGACATCGCGCCCGCGGCCAAGGCCTGGAACACCGGCGGCAGGGAACAGATCCGCCGTGACTGGTCCACCAAAGCGCCCGCGGCCGCGGAGCTGATAGTCAGGACACCGGCGATCTCCTCCACCACCGACATGTCAGCGTAAGTGCGGTCATGGATCGAGGCGTCCGGCGGGGTCAGGGCGCGCTGGAACTCCACTGCCTCGGCAGTGTCCTGTGCCTTCACCGCAGCGAGCTGCGCCTCCAGCCGGGCCGCAACCTCAAGCCTTTCCAGCCTGATCCCATACCGACGCTGCAACACATCCATACCGGCACCAGCACCCGCCCCGGCAGCAAGGAAAGAGTCCTCACGGTTCAGCGAATCAAGGGCGGCAACAGAGGCATCGAGTGACGCCAGCACCACCCCGACACCGCTGGTTCCCATACCGACATCATCCAACGAGGCACTGACATCTGTATTTGGCCAGGCGGATCTGGTCCCGCCCCCGCTAGATCTGCTTCAGCGCCTGTTCCAGGTCGCGGAGGAGGTCCTCCGGGTCCTCGAGCCCCACCGAGAGCCGGACCACGCCGTCGCTCAGGCCGATGGCGGCCCGCCCCTCCGGGCCCATGGCCCGGTGGGTGGTGGTGGCGGGGTGAGTGATCAGGGACTTTGCGTCACCGAGGTTGTTGGAGATATCGATGATCCGCAGTCCGTCCAGCAGTGCGAACGCCGCTTCCTTGCCCGTGCGTCCGGCGGAAGGAGCGAGCTCGAAGGTAAGGACCGTGCCACCTGCACTCATCTGCTTTGCCGCCAGCCCGTACTGCGGGTGCGACTTCAGGAGCGGGTACTTGACCCAGCTCACCGCCGGCTGTTCCTCAAGCCATTCTGCGAGCCGGAGTGCGGTGGCCGAGGAGTGGTTGACGCGCAGGCCCATGGTCTCCAGGCCCTTGGTCAGGACCCAGGCGTTGAAAGCGGAAAGCGCGGGGCCGGTGTGGCGCATCAGCTGCTTCACCGGTCCGTCGACGAATTCCTTGGTGCCCAGGATGGCTCCGCCCATCACCCGGCCCTGCCCGTCGATGTGCTTGGTGCCGGAGTAGACGATCACGTCGGCGCCGAGGTCCCCGCAGCGCTGCAGCAGGGGAGTGGCAAAGACGTTGTCCGCCACTACGGTGGCCCCGGCCGCGTGCGCCAGTTCGCTGACGGCGGCGATGTCCACGATCTCCTGCATGGGGTTCGACGGGGACTCGAAGAAGACGGCGGTGGTGGGCTTGGACAGGGCTTCGCGCCACTGGTCCAGGTCCGGGCCGTCCACGAAGACCGTCTCCACACCCCAACGGGGCAGGATCTCGTTCAGGATCACAAAGCACGAACCGAACAGTGACCGGGCGGCCACCACCCGGTCGCCCGCAGCCAGCAGGGCGCCCAGCGCGGTGAACACGGCGGACATGCCCGACGCCGTCGCGAAGCATGCTTCGGTGCCTTCGAGCAGCCTGAGCCGTTCCTGGAAGGTGGCCACGGACGGGTTGCCGTAGCGGGAGTAGACAAAGCGCTCGTCCTCGCCGGTGAAGGCGCGTTCGGCTGCCGCGGCGGATTCGTAGACGAACCCTGAGTTCAGGAAGATGGCCTCGGATGTTTCCTGGAAGTTGGAGCGGTCCAGGCCTCCGCGGACTGCCTGGGTGTCGGGGTTCCAGCCGGGGGCGTCTGGGTTGAAGGTCACTTAGTTCTTTCCGAGGTTGGTGGGGAGGCCGCGGTTCTTCCAGCCATTGACGGTCCGCTCGCCATAGCGGTCGGGCTCGCCTTCGAAGCCCTCCAGCACGCTGTACGCGGTGAAGCCGGCCTGGGTGGCGGCAGTCGCGGCCGCGATGGACCGTTGGCCGGACCGGCACAGGAACAGCAGTTCCGCGTGGGGATCCTCCGGCGCCTGCTCCTGGAGGTCCTTGACGAAGTCCGGGTTGGGGATGCCGCCGGGGAAGGTCCACTGGATGAACAGGGGATCGTTGTCCGTCGCCTTGGTGTCCGGGATGCCGATGTGGGCCCATTCGCCCTCGGTGCGGACATCCACCAGGATGGCGCCCTGCTCCAGCTTGGCCCAGGCTTCCTGCGGCGTCAGGTCTCCCGCGTAGCTCATGCGTGGCCCTCGCCGTCGAACTCGCCCTCAAATTCGGCATCGAGCTGGTCCACGGCGGTGGCCACGGCGGCGTCGGCTGAAGCGATCGCGGCCGGAAGGACGATTGCCTGCGCCACGATGACGGTGGTGCCGTTGAAGGTCGCCGCCGGGCTGCCGTGCAGGACGTAGCCATCGGCGAGTGCAGCGGAGATCCGCTCACAGAATTCACGGTTGTCCGCGCCCGTAATCAGGCGGTAGGACAGTCTTTCGTCAGGGGCGGGTGCGTCGGACACGACGGATCTCCTTCTCTCACGCTTGCAGCTCGAATCGGTCGATATGCCGAGTATTCACCTGAGGCACCCCGCCGCGAAAGGGAGGGTTGCCGACCGGCAAGTCAGGGCTTGGCGCCGGTACTCATTACTCCCCAAAAACGTAACACCTGCCGCGCCCGGCCGCATCGCCGCCGTCGTCATGTTCCGTAATTGAGCCGTCCGCGTCACGGCACGGGTTATGCCCATGGGCCGATAAAGTTCTTACCGGGGGCGCCGCCCCGTATCCAGAGCAATGAGTACCGGGGGGTCCTTGTCAGCATGCGGGCACACGTATCGCACCACCACGCCGCCATCCGGCGAAACCGTCCGCGATCCATCGCAGCCTTTTTCGCCGCGGCGTTCATCGCCCTCCTGGCCCTGGTGGTCCCGGCGGGCCCGGCGCACGCGGCGCCTGCTGCACCGGACAAGGGCAAGCCGTGGCTGGGGGCGGTCCTCGAGTGGGGCGAGGATACGGCCGCGGGCTTCAGCGACAGGCTGGGCGCCGGCCCCGCTGTCTTCGGCCACGACATCACCATTCCGTACCGCGAATCGGAGCGGAATGACATCGACGGCTTCCTGCAGCAGACTGCAGCCAAAGGCGCCCACGCCCTGCTCACGGTGAAGCCGTCGGTGCCCCTGGACCAGCTCGGCCCCGCGGAGGCGGAAGCGTTCGCAGCCCAGGTCCGCGACCTGACATCGGGGTTCAAGGGCCAACTGCTGGTCCGGTTCGCCCCCGATATGAATGCCAGCTGGGTGGCCTGGGGCCAGCAGCCGGCCACGTACCGGCAGGCCTTCCAGGCCGTGGCGGCAGCCTTCAAGAAGGACGACGGCGGCCGGGCCGCCATGGTGTGGGCGCCTTACCTGGGCAAGGACTACCCCTTTGAACGGAACCGGAATGCCCCGCAGCCGGGAAGCGACGGGTTTTCCCTCCTGGATACGAACGGGGACGGGACCTGGAACGGAAGCGACAGCGCCTATGCCCCCTACTACCCGGGCGATGACGCCGTGGACTGGGTGGGCCTGACCGCCTATCACGACGACACTGCCGGCGGGGCCGCCGTCAACACGACGCCGCGTCCGGGCGAACTCCAGGAGATGCTGACGGCCTCCGGCGGCGAGAACTTCTACGGCACCTACGCCGAGGGACGCAAAAAGCCTTTCCTCCTCCAGACTTCGGCCTTCTACAGCCCTGCGTCCGGTGGGGCGCCCGAGGCGGACATCAAGACGGGCTGGTGGGACCAGGTGGTGGCCACTGCCACGTCACCCGCTTTCGCCGGGACGGCCGCCGTGGTGTGGGACGAGCGGACCAGCACGCGGGATACCGGCGTGGCAAGCATAAGCTGGCTGCTCACGGGAAGCCCGGATATTGCCAAGGCCGCCCTGGACAGGCTGAAGGCATCGCCGATGGTCACCGGCCCTGTCACGGATGTGGCGTCCACGGGCACCTACGTGCGGGCCAACACGCTTTCCGGCGCCGCCCCCTGGACCGTTGGTGCCGCCATGGTCATCCTCCTGGTGGCCCTGTGGCAGGTTCCCCGCCGGATCAACACCGCCACGTCCTGGAGCTACCAGGACCCTTCCACCAGGGATTCGCGGGTGGACCTGCTGCGCGGACTGGCCATTGTCTTTGTGGTGGTCAACCACTTGGGCATGGCCTCACTGTTCCAGCTGCTCACCCAGGAGGCGGTGGGCTTCGTGTCAGGCGCGGAGCTGTTCGTCCTGTTCTCCGGCCTGGTGGTGGGCATGGTGTACGGGCCCAAGGCCAAGGAGGACTTCGGCCGGGTGGTGGACCTGACGTCCCGCCGGGCCGGGAAGCTCTACGTGACCGCCCTGGCCGTGCTGATCGGCGTCTTCCTTCTTTCCCTGCTCCCGTTCTTCCACACTGAGGCCCTGACCACGTTCGTGGACCAGGGGACCGGCGGCGCGGGACACAGCGGTGCCGGCCGGACCTACGACCTCTACGCCGGCATGTCGTCGCTGTTCCAGTTCCCCGTGCCGCCGCAGGTGCTGCCGGCCATCGTGCTGCTGCAGTTCGGTCCCTGGCAGTTCAACGTCATGGGACTGTATGTGGTACTCCTGCTGGCCAGCCCGCTGATCCTTGCGGCGCTGAACCGTGGCAAGGCCGTCTGGGTTTTGCTGGCGACGTTCGCCGTGTACGCAGTGGGCGCCGTGACCCGGTTCAGGATCCTGCCATCCCAGTTTGAGGACTCGTTTCCCCTGCTGGTGTGGCAGGTGCTCTTTGTGCTCGGGCTGGTTGTTGGCTACTACCGCCGCAGCATCGTTGCGTGGTTGTCGGCGCACGCGTGGGTGGTGGCGGCCTGCACTGCGGCAGCGTTTGCGCTGGCCTTCCTGTCCTGGGGGAATCCGTACCTGGCCAACAACTACGACGTCCGCCTGGCGCTCATGCCGGACGCCTCCTACCGGGCCATGTATGACGCACTCTTCGGCCGGACCTACCTGGCGCCCGGCCGGCTGTTCAACGTCCTGGTCCTGGTGGTGGCCGCCTACGCGTTCCTCAGCGCCTACTGGAAACCGGTGGAGCGTGCCCTGGGCTGGTTCCTGATTCCGCTGGGCCGCGCCACGCTGTATGTCTTCATCATGCATGTGGTGCTGATCGCCGTCGTCACAAACATCCCGGCGCTCCAGCAGCAGAGCATCTTCCTCAACACCGCGGCCTACGCCGTGGTCCTGGGCCTGTTGTGGGTGATGGTCCGCACCAGGTTCCTTTTCCGGATCATTCCCACCTAGGGATTCCCGCCTGGGGGATGGCTCCTTTGCCTGGTTCCAGGGTGCATCCGGACACGAAAATGCTGCGGCACAAAAGTGCCACAGCATGTGATCGTGCGCCGCTGGTTACCCTGCGGCCTGTTGGCAGCCCGGTGGGGCCTTAAACAAGCCGCGGGTAGCTGCTGAGGATGTAGTCCGCAGCGGCCGGCCCCTTCATGCGCAGTCCGTTGCGGCGAACCGAGACTTTGTGTTTCATGGCAGCCCAGAAACTGGACTCGGTGCCGGTGGGCTGCTCGTTGACGAAGCACCAGCTGGTGTACAGCCCGTAGAGGCGGTCGCGGTCCAGGCTGGATTCCGAGGCATTGTCTGCGTAGGTGGCTTCGTGGAGGAAAAGATCAAACTGCGAATTGGCCATGAGGCGTCCCTTCGCTCGGTGCGTGGTGCCGCCGGTAGGCTCCAGCGGCGAACCTCGATGCCCTGCACAAGGTGGCAAAGGATTGTGTAGCCGCTTTCCTTGAGAGGTCCCGAAAAGCTCAAGAGTTCATCTTGTCTACGATGTAGACTTTACCTGTAGACCAGATATGAGGCAACCGTCCCAGTTACTTCGGGACGAGGGCCGCCAGTGAGGACCTTTGTGATGACTTCCGCCAACACTTCCCAGCCCGGGCAGGCCAAAACGAGGCTGAGCAGGGACATTGTGCTGGCCAAGGCCCTGGAGTTGGTGGACGCCGAAAGCCTGGAGGCCCTGACCATGCGCCGGCTGGGGCAGGAACTCGGCCGGGATCCGATGAGCCTCTACCGCTACGCCGAGAACCGCGCCGCACTGCTGGACGGGGTTACCGAGCTGGTACTCAACCAGCTGAGCATCCATCCATCGGACCCGGACTGGAAAGCCCAGCTGCGGAAGATCGCCCACAGCTTGCGGGCGCTCGCCCTGCAGCATCCCAATGTGGTTCCCCTGTTGGTCACGCGGCCCCTTTCCACGCCCCTGGGCCTTCGCCCCCTGGGCACGCTGCGGCCGCTGGAACAGATCCTGTCCCTGCTGGGCTCGGCAGGATTCGCGCCGGCCGATGCCCTCCACGTCTACCGCGCCTACTACGGCTTCCTCTACGGGCACATCCTGAACGAGCTGCAGGAGTACGTGGTGGATCCGGAAGAGAACGAGGTGCTGTTGCGCCTGGGGCTCCACCGTTTGCCGGCGAAGGAATTCCCCAAGCTGCGTGCCCTTGCTCCCGCCCTGGCAGAGTACGACGGCGAGGCGGAACTTGACCAGGGACTTGGCATCCTGCTGTCGGGGCTGGAAGCACAGCTGTCACGGCAGGCGGCAGGCCCCGCCGCCTGCTGACGGCGGATTGCCCGGGCGGCGCTATTCGAAGGACGCGCGGCGCCGGTCCTGCAGGCGGGTGTTCCAGATGTCCGGCCGGTTCACGCGGAACCGGCGCCCCGTCAGTGCTTTGGCGTTCAGCCGGATGTAGTGGGCTTTTTCGCCCGGCTGCCACGGTTCCAGGCCGAGTGCGTCCACGGCATCCTTCACGCCCTGGTCCTCGATGATTTCCGTTTCGCCGCGAACCACTACGCTCCAGGCCTGTTCCGAGGCGGGGTGGTAGCCATCTATTTCCAGTGCTGCCGGCCGTTCCATCCTGGCGCCCCAGAGCTTTGACCCGGGTGCGGTGCGGAAGACGATGCTGCGCAGGTGGACGGCGTAGTTCACGGGGAAGATCTCGGGATGCTCGTCCACCACGATGGCCAGCCTGCCCACCGCGTCATTGTCGAGGAGTTCCCAGCAGTCGTCGAAGGACAGGTTTTCAATCGGCAGGTTTCGCGAGTCCATGGTCCACACCTTACGGGTGATGCGGGAGTGGGAAAAGGGATTGCGCCGCTTGTTGCGGCCTAGTGGATGCCGGCGAAAAGTTCGCTCAACTCGGCGGTCAGTTCCTTCTGGACGGACGGGGTGCCGATTTCCTTGCCGTCGATCCGGTTTACGGGCGCCAGCAGGCGGACGCTGGAGATCAGCCAGACCGCATCCGCGTCCATGAGGTCCCGGGGCTCCAGGGGACCGTAGCCCAGTTCCCACCCCGCCGCCTTGGCGGCCGCGAAGAGGGCGCCCTGGGAGGTGCCGGCCAGGATGCCGCTGTCCAGCTGGGGCGTGATGAGGCGCTTCACTGTTGTGCCGTCGTCGGACTTCTCCACATGCGCAAGCAGCACCGTGGACGTGGGGCCTTCCAGCACGCGGCCATCGGAGGACAGGAAGATGACGTCGTCGGCGCCCTGTTTGTGGGCATGGCGCAGCGCTGCCATGTTGACGGCGTAGGAAAGGGTTTTGGCGCCGAGGAGCAGCCAGGGCGCCCGTTCGGCCACATCACTGTCGTAGCCCCGGTCAAGGAGGATGACGTCGATGCCCGTTTCGCGCTGCCTGCGGCCGGCAGCCCCGGCCGGCGACGCCTGCACCCAGGCCGTGGGCGCCTCGCCTTCGACGCCGCGGGTGACCACCAGTTTGACCACCAGTTCATCGGCGGCGGGGTCTGCCGGCGGGTTCTCGGACCGGTGCCGGGCCACCGCAGCCGCAATAACGCGCCGCCATGCCTCCTGGCCCGGGATGGCCAGGTCCAGTGCCGCGGCGGAGCCCCCAAGCCGGTCCAGGTGCGCCTGCATCTTCCGCACCGTTCCACCCACGGCCAGCATGGTTTCGAAGACGCCGTCGCCGCGCGTGACCCCCAAATCCGTGACCAGCAGCTGGGGTTTGGTGGCATCGGCCACCCTGCCGTCGGGGAAAGCAGGATCGAGGAAGGCAAGAACCACGGGGGCTGGAGAGGTCATGGCACCAGCTTAGTGCTGTACCGCGGATAAGCTGGGCAGAGTGCACCGGCCGGAAGCCGTCCTCCGGGGCCCAATCTCCCCGGGGGTTTTAGACGTGTTGTGGCCTTTTTCGCTTGCCGGCACCGCGCCCACATGGGTGGTGGTGCTCCTGGGCTTCGCCGACCTGGCCATCAGGATCCTGGCGCTGGGCATCATTCCCGGCAACCGGCGCCCTACCACCGCCATGGCCTGGCTGCTGGGTATCTTCTTCATTCCGTTCGTGGGCATCGTCCTGTTCCTGCTGTTCGGCAATTTCCGCTTGTCCAGCCGCCGGCGGGCACAGCAGCAGCTGGTCAACGAACGCGTGCAGGCGGGCATCACCGCACTTTCGGATGCGGAAAGCGACTACCCCGGCCCGGAGTGGGTGAAGTCCGCTGCTGAGCTCAACCGCACCCTGGGCTCGCTGCCCATGGTGGACGGAAACTCCGTGGACCTGATCCCCGGCTATCCGGATTCCATCCTGGAAATGACCAAGGCTGTGCGGAAGGCGAAAAAGTTCGTCAACGCCGAGTTCTACATCATGAGTTCGGACCACGTCACGAACGACCTGCTCACCGCCATGGAGGAAGCCGCCGAACGGGGCGTGGAGGTGCGGCTCCTGTTCGACCACATCGGGACGCTGCGCATCAAGGGGTACCGGAAGCTGCTCAACCGCCTCCGCGCGGGCAAGATCCAGTGGAAGCGGATGCTGCCGCTCCTGCCCATCCACGGACAGTGGCGCCGCCCTGACCTGCGGAACCACCGCAAGATCATGGTGATCGACGGCGAGATCGCCTTCACGGGTTCGCAGAACCTGATCGAGCCCTCCTACAACAACCCGCGGCACCGCAAGGCCGGCCGTGAATGGGTGGAACTGATGGCGTGCCTGCGCGGCCCCATCGTGACCACCTTGAACGTCGTCTTCGCCACCGACTGGCTGAGCGAGACTGACGAGTCGCTGGAACACCAGCTGCAGCTCCCGGCGAACCCGGAACCCGGCACCGTCACGGCCCAGGTGGTTCCCAGCGGTCCGGGGTTCATTACGGAGAACAACCTCCGGCTCTTCAACACCCTCATCTATTCGGCCCAGCACCGGATCTCCATCTGCAGCCCCTACTTCGTGCCGGACGACTCGCTGCTCTACGCCATCACCACCGCGGCCCAGCGCGGCGTGGATGTTGAACTGTTCGTCTCGGAGAAGGGGGACCAGTTCCTGGTCCACCACGCCCAGCGGTCCTATTACGAGGCACTCCTCGAAGCCGGGGTACGGATCTACCTCTATAAAGCCCCGTTCGTGCTGCATGCCAAGCACTTCACCATCGATGACGAGGTAGCGGTCCTGGGGTCCAGCAACATGGACATGCGGTCCTTCTCGCTGAACCTGGAGGTGTCAGTGATGCTGCTGGGTGAGGACATCGTGAACAAGATGCGGGCAGTGGAGGATACCTACCGGGACATCTCCCACGAGCTCAAGCTCGCGGACTGGCTCAACCGGCCGCTCGCCGCCCGGTACGTGGACAACGTGGCCCGGCTGACGGCCACTGTCCAGTAAGACCCTTTCCAGTAAGACCTGTCCAGTAAGTTGTCAGTCGGCACTGACCCGCTGCCCGTCGTCGTGCCCGGCGTGCTCGGGCCAGCCGCCGTTGCGGTAGGCGGGGGTTCCCAGGGCAAGCACCAGCACCGCCACGGTGCAGCTGCCGATCATGACGCTGGCCATTGACAGGGAATTCCCGCCCAAAAGCCCAACCAGGGGGCTCACCAGTCCGGCGACCCCGGACTGCAGGGCCCCGATGACAGCCGCCGCCGTTCCCGCCATGTGGCCGTAGTTGTGCAGCGCGAGCACGGAGGCGTTCGCCGGGATCATGCCCTGGGCTGACAGGACCAGCCACAGGCCGGCCACCAGGCCGGCCGCGCCGCCGGCACCCGTGGCCACCACACCGAGCAGCACCAGGGCCAGGCTCAACTGGACCAGGAGGGCGGTGCGCAGGATGCGGACGGGCGGGAACTTCCGGGCCAGGGCGGCGTTGAGCTGGGCAGAGAGGACAAGTGCGGCGCCGTTGAGGGCGAAGACGAGGGCGAACTGCTGGGCGGTGAGGCCGTATTCGTTCTGGAAGACGAAGGGCGAACCCACCACGTAACTCATGATCAGGGCCAGCCCCAGTCCGGGGATGACGGCCAGCGCCATGAAGTGCCTGTCCCGCAGCAGCACCCAGTAGGCGCCCGCCACGTGCCGGGGGTGGCCCGGGCTCCGGCTGTCCCCCGGCAGCGTTTCCGGCATGAACTTCCAGACAATTGCCACCAGGACCAGCCCGATGAGTGCCAGTGCATAGAAGACGGCGCGCCAGTTCCAGAGCCCGGCGATGGCCTGGCCCACGGTGGGGGCCAGGAGCGGAGCCACGCCGATGACCAGCATCAGCCGGGACAGCAGCTGGGCGGCGTCGGAGCCGACGAAGCGGTCCCGGATCACCGCGAGTGCCACCACGGCGGCGGCGGCGTTGAAGAAACCCTGCAGCACGCGCAGCCCTGTCAGCGTTTCGATGTTCGGCGTCAGGGAACACAGCAGGGAGATGGCTACGTGCAGCGAAATGCCGATGAGCAGCGGAAGCCGCCGGCCGAACCGGTCCGAGAACGGGCCGATCACCAGCTGCCCGATTCCGCCGCCCACCAGGGTTCCGGACAACGTCAGCTGGACAGCGGTCTGGGTGGTGTGGAGGTCGGCCTCGACGGCGGGCAGTGAGGGCAGGTACATGTCCGTGGTGAGGGCGGGGAGCGCGGCCAGGGCGCCAAGCATGAGAACGTACTTGACGCTGCGCGGTGCCTTGCTGGTCTGGGGAGGGGACGGTTCCGTCACGCGGCATACCTAACTTGTGTGGAAGCACCCAGGGACGGGTCCGCCGCCTGGCTTGGGCGGTTCAGCTAGGTCAGGGGCGTACCCCCGGGGGCGTCTTCCTAAACGGGCGTCCGCGGAGTGGATGCCCCAGGGAGCCGATGGCGTCAGTCGCCGGGGAAGGCGGCGCCAAGGGTGGAGAGGACCCCGTAGGCCTTGGTGCGTATTTCGTCGTATTCGTCGTCCGGGACGGAGTCCGAGGTGATGGCACCGCCGACGCCGAGCGAGAGTTCAGCCGTCCCGTCGCCGGCCGTGCTGATCACCAGTGTCCTGATGGCGACGGCGAGGTCGGCCGCCGCGTTGAGTGAGAAGTAGCCGATGGCCCCCGAGTACAGTCCGCGCGGACCTGCCTCCAGGTGGTCCAGGATGGCCATGGTGCTGATCTTGGGGGCGCCGGTCATGGAGCCCGCCGGGAAGCACGCAGCGACTGCCTCGGCCCGCGGTGCGCCCGGGAGGAGGCGGGCGTCAATGGTGCTGACCATCTGGTGGACCGTGGCATAGCTCTCGATCGCGCAGAGCCGGCTGACCGTCACGGAGCCGGGCTCCGCGAAATGGCTGAGGTCGTTGCGCAGCAGGTCCACGATCATGATGTTCTCGGCCCTGTCCTTCAGGGATGTGGCCAGGTCCACGCGCAGCCGGCTGTCCTCCTGCGGGTCGGCAGCCCGGCGCCGTGTGCCCTTGATCGGTTCGGCGCGCATGCCGCCGTCGGACGCGATCCTCAGGAACCGCTCGGGCGAGGTGCTGGCCACGGCAAGGTTTCCCAGCCGGAGGTAGCTGGCGAACGGGGCCGGGTTCCTCCGGCGCAGCGTCAGGTAGGTGGTCCACGCGTCCAGCGACGCTGCCTGCACCGTGGCTTCGAGCGTGGTGGTCAGGCAAACCTCATACGTGTTTCCCTGCGCGATCTGGTGCTGGGCGGCGGTGATCTTCTCCCGGTACCGCGCACCCGAGTCCCGGCTGCGGAAGGCCGGCGCTGTGGAAGGCGCGACGCCGGTGCTGCCGCCGGCGTCCGCTGTTGAACCCTGTACAGCGGCGGCTTCCACCGCTGCCCGTGCCTGCGCCAGCCACTCGCCGGCGTCGGGGGCGTCCAGGACCAGGAGCCAGGCGGCGCCTTCGGCATGGTCCAGGACCACGGCCCGGCCGGCGAAGATCAGGGCAGCATCCGGCGTGGGCGCGGACAGGTCGCTGCCGCCCGTTTCACGCTTCAGTTCGTAGCCCAGGCAGCCGAGCCAGCCCAGGGTGAAGTCGCAGGGATAGCCGTCCGGGGTGCGTACGGCCCGGCGCCCCCAGACGGTATCCAGCCAGCGGAAGAAGGGGCCGGGGACCCTGGCAGTGGAGGAGCCCGTGCTGATCAGGCTCACCCCCGAACGGTGCGTCACGAACTGTCCGAAGGTGCCGGCGTCGTCCGCCATGATGCTGAACCTGCTGCGCTCCGCAGCAGTCCGGGCCGCCGGGTCTGCGCTGTCTTCTCCGGCGCTGCCCGGGACGGCGTCAGCGTTGGAGGAATCGAGCCAGACGGCATTGGCCGACCGTCCGTACAGCGACTGGAACAGTGCCGGTGCGTCCGGGAGGGCGTCCAGGCGCTCGGCATGGAGCCGAAGTCCGCGTCGTGCGGACAGCTCCGGGGCCAGGACAGGCGCCAGGGCCGGCAGGCAGGGGAGGAGCTTCAGGAGGTCCGCCGGGGCTGATCCGTCAGCGAGGTTCTGGACGCGAAGGTCTGCGTGGGCGGGGACGTCGTCGCGGCCCAGCCACTCGTCTTCCTGGGCGGCCCACTGGTCCCAGTACGGCTCATAGGTTTCGCCGTCGCGGCCCAGAGCCCGCGTCCGGCGGACGTCGTCCGGAGACTCGGCCCAGATGACGGCGCCAAGCATGGGCCGGGCTGCCTCGGCGGCGGCCCCCACTCCCTCCACGATGACGATCTCCGCGGGCAGCGTGACCCGGGACTCGCCGCCGTAATGGTTCTCCCAGTCCCAGCTGGTCCAGGTGGCCGCCTCGCCGCGGCTCAGCGGCGCGAGGACCGTGCTGACATAGCGCTCCACGCCTGCCGCCAGCCCATCCCACCCCGGGTAGATCTCCTCAAGGTGGAACAGGGACACCTTGTGGTGGGCGCGTAGCCGGGCCGCGAGTTCGACGGCGAGGGTTGTCTTTCCTGCGCCGGAGCGCCCGTCGACGGCGATGATGACGGGGGCTGGGATCATGGACTAGAGCGTACCGTTTTCCGTTGGCCGCTTTCATCCATGAATGACACCGTGCCGTGAGGCATGGCGGCCGCTGCTGAGGTGGCCGCCCAGGAACCCGCTTACCAGCAGCAGGACGGCCCCCGCCCGCGCCAGCCGCACGCCCAGCCGGTGGTTTCCGCGGGACCGGGCCCGCCAGGAGGCGAGGTACACCAGGGTGGCTGCGGCGTTGGCGGCGGCGTGCACAATCCCCACGCGCTTCAGGCCGCGGTCCTTGCCGGACCAGGTTGCCCAGCCGGACAGCGCGGTGGGAACGGCGGTGATGACGCCGAGGGCCACCAGCCGCTGGGCGGAGCGGCGGGAAGCCTGGTCGTCAAAGAAATCCAGGAACACCGCCGACCACCAGGCGCCAAAGGGTGCGTCGGTAAGGATGGTGTGCAGCGGAATGCCCGTGGTGTCGCCGCGGACCAGGCTGCGGACGTTGGGCTGCGCCATGAGGCGGGACGCCAGCGGTTCTGCGGCCTTGACCGCAGCGTCCAGGGGTTTCGCCTCCTCAAGGCTGCCAAGGAGACGGGTGTACCTGCCGGTGCTGGGTGCGGCGTGCATGCAGCACAAAATACTCCAGCTGCTGCCGGATTGCACCATGTTTTCCTGCGCCGCTATCGCGCCCGGACACTGCTATCGCGCCCGGACACTGCTAGTGCGGCTGAAGCTGCGTATTCTGCAGGACCGCTGCCTTGATGTGCTGGACCAGGCCCGGCATCGCCGTGTGGATCTGGTGCCAGACGGCGTCGAAATCCGCATGGCCGCCGTACCAGGGGTCCTCGATGCCCTGCTCCAGCCGGTCCCGGCCGGCCATGGCGGGATCGAAGCTGCGGAGCATCCGGATCTTGTCCAGGGACTCCTGGTCCGGGGCGGCTTCGCTGAGCCACGCGTAGTGGTCAATGTCCAGGGCCAGGATCAGGTCGCGCTCGCGGAACCACTCCGGCTCCCACTCCCGGGCCACGTGGTGTTCCGATGCCAGTTGCGTCACTGCGAGGCGGCGTGCGGCACGGGGATCGATGGGCCGGCCGGCCTCGTACCCGGTGGTGCCCGCGGAATCCACTTCCACCAGCCCGTCCAGGCCCTCGCGTTCGAGCGCTGCCTGGAGCATGAGCTCGGCCATCGGGGACCGGCAGATGTTGCCCGTGCAGACGGTGATGACGCGGTATGCGCTCGACGTTGAGGTCATGGAACTAAGCATGCGCGCTTCCCATCACCTTTGGCTAGCCGCCTGTTCACAAAGTTTTACGGGCTTGTAAAGAAGCATTACCGGGCGTGAAAAGGGTACCTGCACCTGTGGCGGAAAGCCCTGTCATGAACCAGCCCGTCAGTGGATCAGGGCCAGCAGGATGCCCACCCCAACGAACAGGGCGCCGAACACCCTGCTGAGGACCAGTTGGCCCCGTTCCGTGCTGGTGAAGCGCTGGAATGACCTGGCGGCGGCGGCAAAGAAGAACCACATCACCAAAATATCGATGACCACAATGGTGGCCGTCAGCACGGCGTACTGGGTGAACAAGGGCTGTTCCGGGCGGATGAACTGGGGGGTGAAGGCCAGGAAGAACACGATGGCCTTCGGGTTCAGCAGGTTGACCCAGAAGCCGCGCCTGAAGATGGACCAGGCGGGTTCGTTCCGGAGGGTGGCGGCCTGCTCCTGGGCCACCGCTGGCTTGCTGAGGAACTGGCGGATGCCCAGGTACACCAGGTAGGCCGCGCCCGCGTAGCGGATGACGTTGAAGGCAACGGGTGAGCTGGCCACCAGCACGCCAACGCCGAGGGCGACAATCAGGACGTGCACCACCAGCGCCGCCTGCTGGCCCAGAATTCCCCACATTGACCGGCGGAACCCTGCGTTCAGCGAGTTGCTCATGGTGTTGATGGCCCCGGCGCCCGGGGTAAAGCTGATCAGGGCGCCGGCACCCGCAAGGGCCAGCCACAGGGAAAATTGCACTACACAATCTTACGGGGCCAAAAGCCCGTCTTTCCGTCAGCCGCCGGGGACAGTGGGCCAGGGCTGGGCGGACACCGCAACCTAGGCCCGCGCGATGACCTCACCGTTGGGGATCAGGAACCAGCCGTCGTCCGTGGAGCCCCAGCGGTGCCAGCCCGCCGAGATCCGGGCGAGGTCGGCCGCGTTGGCGAATCCGTACTCCAGTGCCTGCTCGGCGAAGGCGGAATGCAGCACCCGCTCACCCCAGACACGTGCCTGCCAGCGGCGCTGCTGCGCCGTGGCGTAAAGCCAGTTGCTGCTGGTGGGGGCGACGTCGGTGAATCCCGCAGACTGGGCCCAGCTGACCAGCCGCCGCCCGGCGTCGGGCTCTGCTCCGTTGCGCCGGGCAATCCGCTGGTAAAGGTCCATCCACTCGTCCAGCTCCGGGATCTCCGGGTACCAGCTCATGCCGTGGAAGTCTGCGTCCCGGACGGCCACGATGCCGCCGGGCTTGGCGACGCGGCGCATCTCGCGCAGTGCCTCGACGGGGTCGGTCAGGTGCTGGAGCACCTGGTGGGCGTGGACGACGTCGAACGTTTCGTCGGCGAAGTCCAGGTCGTAGATGTTGCCTGCCGCGAATTCGATGTTGGGCACTTCCCGCTCGACGGCGAGTGCCTGGGCCTGTGCCACGATGTCCGGTGAGCGGTCCAGGCCGGTGACCTTGCCGGGGTTGACCAGGGCTGCGAAGTCGCAGGTGATGGTGCCCGGCCCGCACCCGACGTCGAGCAGGGTGGATCCCGGTGTGAGGTAGGGGAGGACGAACGCGGCCGAATTTTCGGCAGTCCTGGCGGCGTGGGCGCGGACTACGGACTCGTGGTGGCCATGCGTGTAGACGTCGTCTTCAGGCTGCTGGTCGCTCATAACCAAACGCTACCCCTTGGGAACGGGAGCTACCCGGATTCTGTCCTTGCCGCCACGGTGGCGTCGATCATCGCCGTCATGAAGCGGGTGACGGTATCCAGTTCCTCCTCCGTGAACCCGGCCATGGCACTGCCCATGTGCTGCGCCAGCGGGGCGAAGATGGCGCCGCCCTCCTGGAAGGCCTTGGGGGTCATCTTCAGCTGGACCTGCCGCCGGTCAGTGCTGTGCCGCTCCCTGACCACGTGCCCGGAGTTGTCCAGCCTGTCGATCAGTGCCGTGGTGGCGGGGGAGCTAAGGTTCAGTTCTTTCCGCAGCAGCCCGGGCGTCACCACGTTGCCCCTGGCGGTGTGGCGCATGATCACGGCGAGTGCGTTCATGTCCGTGCGGTGCATGTCCTTGCGGTCCCCGGCGGCATCCACGTACCGGTTCGCCTCGATGGTGAACTCCTGCAGGATCCGGAGCAGCGGATGGCCGAACTGCGGTCCCGCCTGCTCGAAGGGGGATGGCTGGGGAGTGTTCGTCTCTGCCATCTCCACCTCCCTTGTCATTGTTCACGGCCCATTTCCTGCGCCGGCGTCCTGACGGATATTACTCCAGCGCCGGGCATCGCCGGCTGTCGCAGCTGTCAGTCAGGAGGCCGACCCCGTAAAAGCTTGACTGGCACTTATCTCTGTTATGGAGATAATCTATGCTGGAACAAATACTACTCCCCACGCTCACCATGGAAGGCATCATGAAACGCTCAAAAGTTGGCAGGGAACGCGTTCCGTTCTGGCTGCGCTGGCTGGTCCCCGTTGTCCTGGTGCTGACCTGGCTGGGGCTGGCCGGGGTAGGCGGTCCCACCTTCGGCCGCCTGGAAGAAGTCTCCTCCAATGACCAGGCATCCTTCCTGCCTGCCAGCGCCGAGGCCACGGAGGCGCAGGACTGGCAGTCGAAGTTCCGCGACTCCGATGAGGTTCCCGGCATTGTCGTCATCGAGCAGGACCAGGCCTTCACGCCGCAGCAGCTGGGTGGGCTGGCCACCCTGAAGTCCGGCCTGGAGAACCTCAAGCTGGGCAGCGCGGTGATTGGCCCGATTCCGTCCAAGGACGCCAAGGCCGTCCAATTCGTGGTCCCCATCGGATCCTCTGCGGAACTGAAGGACGCGGTCAAGGAACTCCGGGCCGCGGTGGAAGAGGCGGCGCCGGACGGTGCCCGGACCTTCGTGACCGGCCCGGCCGGCCTCGCGGCGGACCTCACCGCAGCGTTCGGCGGCATTGACGGCATCCTCCTGCTTGTGGCTTTGTCCGCCGTGTTCGTGATCCTCCTGGTCGTCTATCGATCCCTGCTGCTGCCCGTCATGGTCCTGCTCACCTCGGTGTTCGCGCTCTGCGCGGCCATCCTGCTGGTGTTCGGCATGGCCAAGGCCGGCTGGATCCAGCTCAACGGGCAGAGCCAGGGCATCCTTTCCATCCTGGTGATCGGTGCCGCCACGGACTACGCCCTGCTCTTCGTGGCCCGCTTCCGCGAGGCCCTTACCCACACCACCAACCGCACGGCCGCCGTCCTGACCGCCTGGAAAGCGTCCTTTGAGCCCATCCTGGCTTCCGGCGCCACCGTGATCATCGCGCTCCTGTGCCTGCTCTTCTCCGACCTGAACTCCAACAAGGCCCTGGGCCCGGTGGCCGCCGCGGGCATCCTTTGTGCCCTGTTCGCTGCGCTGACCCTGCTGCCTGCCCTGATGGCTCTGCTGGGCCGGGCCGCGTTCTGGCCTTTCCGTCCCAAGCTCCTCCCCGCTGACGAACGCGAACCTGAACTGGTCACCGGCCTGGAGGGCCAGAAGGGCCTGTGGCGGGCGACCGGCTCGCTCGTCTCGCGGCGGCCAAGGACCGTCTGGGTCGCCTCGGTCCTCCTGCTCCTCGTGGCCGCGGGCGGCCTGTTCCAGCTGAAAGCCAATGGCGTGCCGCAGACGGACGTCATCCTCACCGCATCCAACGCCGTGGATGGCCAGGATGCGCTGGGCCGCCACTTCGACGCCGGCAGCGGCAGCCCCGCCGTCGTGGTTGCCGACCAGGGCAAAGCCGCGGAGGTGCTGGACAAAGTGAAAGCCGACGACGGCGTGGGCGAGGCGTACCTGCTGGGCCGCGGCAGCGTGCCCGTCACCGGAGCCCCGGGCGCTCCCACCGCACCGGACGTCCGGGACGGGAAGGTGCTCATCAACGCCACGCTGAAGAACGCCGCGGACTCGCTGGAGGCGGAGGAGACCATCAAGGCCCTGCGCACCGAGGTGAAGGCCGTTGATCCCGGTGCCCTGGTGGGTGGCGTTACTGCCACCGCCCTGGACACCAACACCACCGCCCAGCGCGACCTGCTGGTCATCATCCCGGTGGTCCTGGTGGTGATCCTCTTCATCCTGATGCTGCTGCTGCGCTCCATCGTGGCCCCGGTCCTGCTGGTGCTCTCCGTGGTGCTCTCCTACGCGGCCGCACTGGGAGTTTCGGCCTTCGTGTTCAACAACCTCTTTGGTTTCCCGGGAGCCGACGCCACCGTTCCGCTGTTCGGCTTCGTCTTCCTGGTGGCCCTGGGCGTGGACTACAACATCTTCCTGATGAGCCGAGTCCGCGAGGAATCGCTTAAGCACGGCACCCGGCCCGGCATCCTGCGTGGCCTGGTGGTGACCGGCGGCGTCATTACCTCGGCCGGCGTGGTGCTGGCCGCGACCTTCGCCGCCCTCGGCGTCATCCCCATCATGTTCCTGGTGCAGCTGGCCTTCATCGTGGCATTCGGCGTCCTGCTCGATACCGTGCTGGTGCGCTCGCTGCTGGTGCCGGCCCTGGCCTACGACATCGGGCCGAAGATCTGGTGGCCCAGCAAGCTGGGACGGACGGAGGGCCGGGATGCCGTGCAGCCGCGGGAGCCCGACGTCGAGCCCCGGGAAGAGGTTCCCGCCCGTTAGCCCCTGCGTTCCGCCGGACTACCGCTGCTGCCGCCACCATTCCACGGTGGCGGCAGCAGCCGTTTCCAGCGGCGTGTGGCTGACTCCAAGCGCTGCCTCGGAAGCTGCGGAGTCCATGACGAAGGGCCGCTCAAACTGGTACAGCATCTCCGCCAGCTCGCGGGCGCCGGCTGAAACCAGTGCCGCCGTCCGGATGGTCCAGCCGGGAAGGACGCGCACCTTCGGGGTGGGCCGTCCCGCCGCCGCAGCGAAGGCCGCTGCAAGTTCCTTCTGCGTGCGCGCCGGCCCCGTCGGGGCATGCCACACGGCATTCCAGGCGGACGGCTGGTCCGCGGCCGCGATCATGGCGCCGGCCAGGTCGGGTACGTAGGTGAACGAGTGCGGCTGGCGGGCGCTTCCCATCACGCTGACGTTCTTTCCCGCAAGGACCGGGGCCACCATGCGCTCGCCGGCGTGCGCCATCCGGACGCGCGGCCCAAAGAAGTCGCCGGCCACCACGCTTACCGTGGGCGTGGCCGAGGCGTTGCGCGCCTGCAGCAGGTCCGTCCGCACACCGCGCTTGCCTCCGGTGGCCCTGCGCGGGCCGGCCTCAGTGATCACGCGGTCCGGCTCGCTGTAGGAATAGAGGCTTTCAGGGAAGACGACGACGGCGCCCACCTCCTGCGCGGCGCTGAGGACTGCCTGTTCGGCGGCAGGCAGCTCTGCCCGCCACGCGGCCGCGGTGTATGCCGAGCCGTGGATGCAGTGGAAGACGGCTTTGGCGCCGGCAAAGGCAGTGCGAAGAACCGCCGGGTCCTTCGCGTCCCCGCTGATGCGCTCGATGAGCGGGTGGTCCGGTCCGCTGCCCGACCGGGTCAGGATGCGCACCTGCCGTCCCCGGTCCGCCAATTGTTCCGCTACCGTCCACCCCACCGGTCCCGCCCCGGTCACCACGTATATGTCAGGCACTTTGTCTCCCTTTCAGTAGTTGAGAGCAGTGCTCTCGAAAACAAGGATGAGCGAACAGGGTGGCAGAGTCAAGAGCAGTGCTCTCTTTAGCTTCCCACGCTCTCGTTTATGGCATGCTGGGGTCATGGATGACGCCCGCGGATCAACCGCTGACCAGCCCCGGCCCCTGACGCCCCGGCAGCGCGCGCGGTCGCAGACGGTGGCGGACATTGTCCGGCTGGGCCGGCAGCACCTGGCCACCGACGGTGCGGCCGCCCTCTCCCTGAGGGCCGTGGCAAGGGATCTGGGAGTGGTGTCTTCCGCCGTCTACCGCTATGTGGAGAGCCGGGACGAGCTGCTCACCTTGTTGCTTATCGATGCCTTCGGTGAACTGGGGGACGAGGTCGACGCGGCCGTTGCGGCTGCCCCGGAGGGTGACCATCTTGGCCGGTTCCTGGCCCTGGGCGGAGCCGTCAGGACGTGGGCCCTGCGCGAGCCTGCCAGCTATGCGCTCCTGTTCGGCAGTCCGGTTCCCGGCTACAACGCCCCGGCCGAACGCACCACGGGTCCCGGCACGCGCGTCATCGTCAGCCTCATCGGCATCCTGGACGCCGCCGCCCGGGCGGGGCAATTGGCGGTTGTGGGACCATCCCCGCAGCTTCCGCCCACGCTGGCCGCCGACCTGGAGGCCATCCGCCGGGAATTCGGGCTGGCTATCCCGGACGAGCTGGTGGCGCGGGGCGTTTTGGTGTGGAGTTCCCTTTTCGGTGCCGTCAGCTTCGAAGTGTTCAACCAGTACGGGCCGGACACCTTCCGGGCGCCGCATGAACTCTTCGACCATCACCTCGCCGTCCTGGCGGGGACCGCGGGCCTGCCGGCGCAGCCCTCCTGACGGGGGCGGTTCAAGGCCTGTTGGTGCGCCCGCCCCGTCGATAGACTGCCAGTGCGCCCGGACGGACGCGGAGCCTCAAAGGAGAGATGCACCATGACTGAGAATCCTGAAGTTGCAGCCGAGGAGCCCCGCAAGGGCAGCAGCGCACCCGGCCTGGAGGGGGAAGGCGGGCAGTACGTCGACGGGGATTACGGCGACGCCGGGACCCTCAACGAGCCCGACCGGGACGTTTCGGATGGCGAATACGAGGAAGGCGACTACGGCGACGCGGGAACCGCGGGCGGTGCCCGGACGGAGCGGGCCATCCGCGAAGGCCTCACCGACGGCCAGATCCAGGCGACCGATGAGGAGCGCGGACCGCTCCATGGGCGCCCCGACTCCGGCCGGTAGGCACCCGCGGGGGTCCCCTTACCCGACGGCGTCCGCCGCCACCAGGCTGTCCTCCTTGGCGGGTTGGGCGTCCTTGCTGCGGGCGCGGCTGATGGCTGCCACCGCAGCCAGGACCGTTACCAGGCCGCCATAGCCGTAGGTGGTGACCGGGAGGGACAGGATGGGGGCAAGCAGGCCTGCCAGTACCGTCGGAACGCCGAAGGCCGTGTAGGCCACGACGAAGAGCGAAGCAAAAGTCCCGGCGCGTTCATCATCCTCCACCAGGGGGCTGATGGACCGGATGACGCCCATGAAGGCAGTGCCGAAACCGGCGCCTGCCACCACCACAGCGGCCAGGAACAGGCCAAACGAATCCAGGCCGAGGGCCAGCAGCGACAGTGCGGTCCCCACGGCCAGCGCCGTGGTGCCGAAAATGGTGATGGTGCGGGCTCCAAGGCGGTGCAGGAAGGCCGCCGACGCGGCTCCTGTCCCCGCCAGGATGGTGATCACCATGCCCTGCCAGAGATGCTCCCGGATGCCGAAAGTGGTGTGCACGATCGCGGCGCCAAGGGAGAGGTACAGCCCGCCCGTGGCCCAGCCGGCAAAAACGGCCGGGGCGCCGGTGAGGAATGCGCGGCGTGCGGCCGGCGGCAGGGTCAGGTGCGGCTTGAGTGAAGCCGCTGCCCCGGCCGTGCGGGGTGAGGTTTCCGGGCAGGCCCACACCAGTGCGGCGAACGCCACGTACAGGACCGAGAGCGAGACGAACACCAGCACGCGGGGCTCCGCGAGGAGGTCCAGCAGCAGGCCCGATGCCAGCGCGCCCAGGGCCAGGCCCCCCAGGGGTGCCACCGTGTTCCAGGCGGCGCTGGAGCCCGGGTCATCCTCCGGTTCCAGATCGGCGATGGCCGCGGAGAGCGTGGTGAGGAGGATGCCGCTGGCCACCCCCTGGAGGACGCGGGCCGCCAGCAGCATCGCCAGCGAATCGGCTGCCAGGAAGGTCACGACGCTGCCGGCGAGCAGGAGGAATGCCGCGCTGATGACCGGGCGGCGGCCGAGGTGGTCGGAGATGGAACCGAAGACCAGCAGGGCCGCCAGGAGGGCCACGGCGTAGACAGCGAAGATCCCGGTGGTGGCCACCGGCAGCAGGTGCAGCTGCTCCTGCAGGGTGGGGTAGAACGGGGACGGCGCGCTGGCTCCGGCCATCATGGCTGCCGTGGCGGCAGCAATGAGGACGAAACCCAGCCGCCGGTGCGACTCTCTGGGCCGGACTGCGGGTGGGTGCGTCACAACATGCCGCCTTCTGCATTGGGGGTGTGGTTGGTTCGAAAATAATCGAAACCTCAGACTACTGGCATGTCCACGATGGTTCAACTAAAGTCGAACCGTGGCTACACCGGCGAACCTCACCCATCCCGAACGCGCGGACCTCCACTTGCCCAGTGTGCTCTTCGCCCTGAGCGATCCCGACCGGCTGGAAATCGCACGCCAGCTCCGTGCCGGCCCCCTCGACATGGCCGAATGCACCCTCGGCAATCCGGAGATGCCCAAGTCCACCAAGTCCCACCTGATGAAGGTGTTGCGCGAGGCCGGGGTGATCCGCAATGAGGCCAACGGGCGCGGCCGGAGGCTGACCCTGCGCGCCGAGGACCTTGATGCCCGGTTCCCCGGATTGCTCGCCGCGGTCCTGGATGCGCCCGGCGCGGACTGACGCCTCCGCCCCGCCGGCGCGTGCCGCCGTCGTGCGCTGTTGTACGCCCTGAGCAAAGTTGAGCGTGGTTCACTCAACTTGTGTTGACATCCTTTGGCGGCTGAGTAGAGTTGAGTGCAGAACGCTCAACGCTTAGGGCGCCAACCAGTTTCCAAGGAAAGAAGGAAGCAACACATGTCACGTGCAGTAGGTATCGACCTCGGAACCACCAACTCCGTCGTCTCCGTTCTCGAAGGTGGCGAGCCCACCGTTATTGCCAACGCCGAGGGTGGCCGCACCACGCCGTCGGTCGTTGCATTCTCCAAGTCCGGCGAGGTCCTGGTTGGCGAGATCGCCAAGCGCCAGGCCGTCAACAACATCGAGCGCACCATCGCTTCGGTCAAGCGCCACATGGGCACCGACTGGAAGGTGGACATCGACGGCAAGAAGTACACCCCGCAGGAAATCTCCGCCCGTATCCTCATGAAGCTGAAGAACGACGCCGAGTCCTACCTGGGTGAAAAGGTCACCGACGCCGTCATCACCGTCCCGGCCTACTTCAACGACGCCGAGCGCCAGGCCACCAAGGAAGCCGGCGAGATCGCAGGCCTGAACGTCCTGCGCATCGTCAACGAGCCCACCGCCGCAGCGCTCGCCTACGGCCTGGACAAGGGCAAGGAAGACGAACTCATCCTGGTCTTCGACCTCGGTGGCGGTACCTTCGACGTCTCCCTGCTGGAAGTCGGCAAGGACGAAGACAACTTCTCCACCATCCAGGTCCGCGCCACCGCCGGTGACAACCGCCTGGGCGGCGACGACTGGGACCAGCGCGTCGTTGACTACCTGCTGAACCAGCTCAAGGTCAAGGGTATCGACCTGTCCAAGGACAAGATCGCCCTGCAGCGCCTCCGCGAAGCAGCCGAGCAGGCCAAGAAGGAACTCTCCTCCTCGTCCAGCACCAACGTCTCCCTCCAGTACCTGTCCGTCACCCCCGACGGCCCGGTCCACCTGGACGAGCAGCTGACCCGCGCCAAGTTCCAGGACCTCACCAAGGACCTGCTGGAACGCACCAAGAAGCCGTTCCACGACGTCATCAAGGAAGCCGGCATCAAGCTTTCCGACATCAACCACATCGTGCTGGTGGGCGGTTCAACCCGTATGCCCGCCGTGTCCGAGCTGGTGAAGGAACTGGCCGGCGGCAAGGAGCCCAACAAGGGCGTCAACCCGGACGAGGTCGTGGCAGTCGGCGCAGCCCTGCAGGCCGGTGTGCTGAAGGGTGAGCGCAAGGACGTCCTCCTGATCGACGTCACCCCGCTGTCCCTCGGCATCGAGACCAAGGGTGGCGTGATGACGCACCTGATCGAGCGCAACACCGCCATCCCCACCAAGCGGTCCGAGACCTTCACCACGGCCGACGACAACCAGCCGTCCGTGGCCATCCAGGTCTTCCAGGGCGAGCGCGAGTTCACCCGGGACAACAAACCGCTGGGCACGTTCGAGCTGACCGGCATCGCGCCGGCGCCGCGCGGCGTTCCCCAGGTTGAGGTCACCTTCGACATCGACGCCAACGGCATCGTCCACGTCTCCGCGAAGGACAAGGGCACCGGCAAGGAACAGTCCATGACCATCACCGGCGGCTCCAGCCTGTCCAAGGAAGACATCGACCGCATGGTCCGTGACGCCGAGGAGCACGCAGCCGAGGACAAGGCCCGCCGCGAGGCGACCGACACCCGCAACACCGCCGAGCAACTGGCCTACTCCGTGGACAAGCTGATCGCCGACAACGCGGACAAGCTGCCCGAAGAGGTCAAGACCGAGGTCCAGGCCGACGTCGACAGCCTCAAGAAGGCCCTCGAAGGCACCGACGATGCCGCCGTGAAGACCGCGTTCGAGAAGCTGCAGGCTTCCCAGACCAAGCTCGGCGAGGCCATCTACTCCCAGGCAGGTTCCCCGGACGGCGCAGGCGCTCCCGGCGCTGAGGGTGCCGCCGGAGCTTCGGCAGGTTCCTCCGACGAAGACATCGTCGACGCCGAGATCATCGACGAAGACGAAGCGAAGAAGTAAACCATGCCGCACCACGGTAACGAGGAAGAGCACAACGCATCCGCCGGCCAGCAGAACACGCAGGGCAACGGCCAGGAGCCGGTCATCCGGGACCACCGCAAGGTTGACCCGGTGACCGGGCAGGCCCGGCACCCCGAGGGCGGCCAGTCCGCCCCCGGGGCCGGGGCCCAGGCCGGAGCAGCGGATTCCGACGGCGACGCGCTGGCCCAGGCCGAGGAGATTCTCAACGGCGTGGACGTGCCGGCCGAGGAATCCGTGGCCCAGGGGGCTCCGGCAGGGTCCACCGGCAACGCCGAGGCAGCCGAACTGCGCAACGACCTGCTCCGCCTCCAGGCTGAGTACGTCAACTACCGCAAGCGGGTTGAACGCGACCGCGCCGTGGCAGGGGAAATGGCCGTCATCGGCGTCCTGAACTCCCTGCTCCCGGTCCTGGACGACGTCGACGCCGCCCGGCAGCACGGTGACCTCACCGATGGTCCCTTCGCCGCGATCGCCAACAAACTGGAGAACGCGCTGAAAACCTACGGCCTGGTCCGCATCAACGAGACCGGCGTGGAGTTCGATCCCACGATCCACGAGGCCCTGATCCAGCAGCCCGGCGAGGACATCGAGGTTGACACCGTCAGCCAGGTCCTCCGCTCAGGTTACAAATCAGGAGAACGCGTCCTCCGCGCAGCCCAGGTCATCGTCGCGGTCCCTGCGTAGCATTACCCCGGTGGTTGAGCTTGTTGGAACCCAGGTTTCGACAAGCTCAACCACCGCCCCTAACTTTTTGAAAGGAAACGCCATTGGCTAGCCAGGATTGGGTGGACAAGGACTTTTATAAGATCCTTGGTGTTGCCAAGGACGCTTCCGAAGCCGATATCAAGAAGGCCTACCGGAAGCTTGCGCGGCAGCACCACCCTGATACGAATGCGGGGAACGCTGCTTCCGAGAAGAAGTTCAAGGACATCTCCGAGGCTTATTCGGTGCTCTCGGATCCCGACGAACGCCAGCAGTACGACGCCATCCGGGCCATGGGCAGCGGTGCCCGCTTTGCTCCGGGCGGTGCCGCGGGCGGCAACGGCGGGTTCGAGGACATGTTCGGCGGCCTGTTCACCGGCAACACCGGACGCCATGCGGGCGGATTCAACCCCGCAGGCGGCGGGATCCCGCCCGAGTTCGCTGACCTCTTCGGCGGCTTCGGCGGCGCACCCGGCTTCCAGCGCACCCCGCAAAAGGGTGCCGACCGTACGGCCTCCACCAGCATTTCCTTCGCCGGGTCCATCCGCGGCACCACCATTGGCCTGCGCGAGCCCAGCGGGGAGGTTATCGACGTCCGTGTCCCGGCAGGCATCAAGGACGGGCAGAAGGTCCGTGTCCGCGGCAAGGGCCAGCCCGGTGCGGCCGGCAACGGCGATCTGGTGGTGTCCGTTTCCGTCCAGCCCCACGCCTTTTACACGCGCGACGGCGACAACCTCCGCATCCACGTACCCGTCACCTTCCCGGAGGCTGCGTTGGGAGCGGACATCGAGGTTCCCACCATCGACGGCGAGAAGGTCAAGGTGCGCGTTCCGGCGGGCACGCCGTCGGGCCGTACCCTGCGGGTCAAGGGCAAAGGCGTGAAGACGTCCAAGGCCACGGGCGACCTCCTGGTGACCATCGACGTCGCGGTTCCCAAGAATCTCAACAAGGATGCCGAAGCTGCGGTCAAGGCGTTCGCCGAGGCCACGTCGTCGGCGGATGTCCGTGAGGGCCTGGCAGCCAAGGCCCGGCTCTAGGAGCGGAGGTGAGCCGTGGACATCAGTGCTGACCAGCCGATCTTCGTGATCTCCGTGGCTGCCGAGCTGGCGGACATGCACCCGCAGACCCTGCGGCAGTACGACAGGCTCGGGATCGTCAAGCCCAGCCGTGCCCCGGGCAAGTCCCGGCGCTACTCGCAGCGGGACGTGAACATGCTGCGCGAAGTGCAGCGGCTGTCCCACGAAGGTGTGTCGCTGGAGGGGATCAAGCGCATCCTGGAACTCGAAAACCAGGTGGCCGCGCTGCAAAGCCGGATCTCGGAACTCACCGAGGAACTGGGCCGCCGTCCGCGGGCGGTGGATTCACGGATCTTCGCCGCCGGCGCCGCCGGTGACGTGGTGAGCCTGGCGCGGGGGCAGCGGCCCCGGCCGAGGTCCCAGGCCATGGTGGTCTGGCGGCCGCGGGCCATCGGGCAGTAGAAGCCGGCCAGCAGGGCCCGGCACATACCGCCTTCCGGCGTTCCGCGAAATTAGAGTACCCACTACTCGTGACGGAAAAGCCCCCTGAAACTTGAATGGAACCATCGCCGGATCAGCGGCGATGGTTCCGCAAGTTCTGGGGGTTTTCCGTGTTTGAAGTTCTCAGCAAAGCTCTTAACAGCAAGGCCCGGCCGTGAGCCCGGGAATGGAAGCCGTGGCTGCCTTCAGCGGCTCCATGCCGGGCCAGGTCCTGCTGGCCATCGGCCAAACCATCGTGGTGGTCTGCGTCTGCTTCGACATGGTCCGCGAGTTGTCCGTCCCGAGGTCGCACCGGCGCTTCGTGGCCAGCACCGTCTTCCGGACCTTGGCCATTCCCTCGGTCATGGCCAACGCCCTGACCGTCTTCATCGCCCTGGTGAGGTCGTCCTGGGTCGATGTGGTGATGGGCATGTTCGTGCTGGTGGCCATCGTCTTCCGCTTCCACCACAACAAGGACGAGGACAACTGGTGGAAGGGCAAGGGCAAGAAGCTCGCCCGCTGGGCCCGCCGGCAGTTCGCCGGCCGGACGTCCACCGCACCGGCCATGGGCTAGCAACACCGGCAAACAGTACAGCGGGGTCCTGCATGCGGGTTGCATGCGGGACCCCCGCCGTTGAAGTCTCGATCAGCCGTTGATGACCTGGGGGACGCCGAGCGCTTTGAGGCCTTCGACGCCGAACTCCACGCCGTAACCGGACTGCTTGGCTCCGCCGAACGGGATGCGGGGGTCAACGGCGCCGTGCCGGTTGATCCACACCGTGCCGGCCTGGATCCGGGCTGCGACCTCGCGGGCGGTCTTCAGGTCCGGGGACCAGACGGAGGCGCCGAGTCCGACGTCGAGTCCGTTTGCCTTTTCCACTGCTTCGTCGATGGTGCTGTAGCGGATGATCGGCAGGGCCGGGCCAAACTGTTCCTCAGCCACCAGCGGGTTGTCGTTGTCGATGTCCGCTACCAGGGTGGTGGGGTAGAAGTAGCCGGGCTGGCTGGTGTCCGGGTTGCCGCCGAGGAGGACGCGGGCGCCCGAAGCCTTCGCTGCCTCCACGAGGTTCGCCACGACGTCGTATTGGGCTTTGTTCTGGAGGGGTCCCAGCACGTTGTTCTCGTCCAGGCCGTTGCCCATCGGCATCGCCTTCGCAACCGCCACAAGTTCTTCGCAGACCGCGTCGTAGATGCTGTCGTGGACGTAGAGGCGCTTGAGTGCTGCGCAGGTCTGGCCGGTGTTCAGGAACGCACCCCAGAAGACGTCCTGGGCAATGGCCTTAGGGTCGGCGTCCGGCAGGACGATGCCGGCGTCGTTGCCGCCCAGCTCCAAGGTGAGCCGCTTGACGGTGTCCGCGGAGGACTTGATGATGGCGCGGCCGCCGGCGGTCGAACCTGTGAACATGATCTTGCCGATCGCCGGGTGGTCGGTGAGGCGGGCGCCCACTTCGCGGCCGCAGGAAACCACCGAGAGGATGCCGTCCGGGAGTTCCTCGTTGAGGACCTTGACCAGGGCCAGCACGGACAGCGGGGTGTTGCCGGAGGGCTTGACCACCACGGCATTGCCCATCCGCAGGGCCGGCGCGAGCTGCCAGACGGCGATCATCATGGGCCAGTTCCAGGGGCCGATCGCGCCGACGACGCCGATGGGCCGGTAATGCAGCTCGGCGCGGGTCTCGCCGTCGTCCACGATGGTTTCCGGTTCCAGCGGCAGTCCGGCGGTGGCGCGGAGCCACGCGACGCAGGCGCCGACTTCGAAACGGGCGTTGGGGCCGTTGAGGGGTTTGCCCTGCTCGCGGGAGAGCAGTTGGGCGAGTTCCTCGGCGGAGCGCTCGACGGCGTCGGCTGCTTTGAGGAGCGCGGCGGACCTTGCGTCGTGGCCCAGGGCAGCCCAGGTGGGCTGGGCGGCGACGGCGGCGGACACGGCGCCTTCAAGGTAGTCGAGATCGTGGATGGGGGCTTCGCCCACGGCTTCACCGGTGGCAGGGTCAAAGATGGTCCGGCCGGTGCCGGCGGCGGGGGCAATGGACGCGAGAAGCGCATCATAGGTTTCCAAGGGATACTCCACTTCGAGTAGGCAAGGACGCCAGCCGGTCGGCGTAGCGGGTTACTCCCAGTGTGGGCTGGACCCTGCTCCAGGCTCTTGTCTTTGTGCGCAGGACTGTTGTGCTGGAGCGAACGCTGGCGGGTGTGTGTCACGCTGGCCCACTTTTGAACGGTTAACGATGGCGGGACCCCGGGTTTCCGGGGTCCCGCAATCGTTAACTGGGCCAGTTTGGGCAGTCCTATTGGGCCGCGTAGGGGTCGGCGATGCCGATGTATTGGGTGGTGGTGTATTCGGCGATGCCTTCGGAGCCGCCTTCGCGGCCGAGGCCTGATTGTTTGACGCCGCCGAAGGGTGCTGCGGCGTTGGAGATGACGCCGGCGTTGAACCCGACGATGCCGAATTCGATCTGTTCGGCGACGCGGAGGAGTCGGTTGAAGTCCCGGCTGTAGAGGTAGGACGCGAGACCGTACTCGGTGTTATTGGCGAGTACGATGGCTTCTTGCTCGGTTTTAAAGGTGGTGATGGGGGCGACGGGTCCGAAGATTTCCTGGCCCAGGATCGCGGCGTCGTTGGGCACGTTGGCCAGGACGGTGGGCTGGTAGAAGTAGCCGGGCCCGTCCACGGGGGCGCCGCCGGTGACGGCTACGGCCCCGGACTGGACGGCGTCGGTGACGAGGGTGTGGACGTCGTCGCGGGCGCCGGCGTCGATCAGCGGCCCGACTTTACTGTCCGGGTCGGTGCCGCGGCCGGTGGTCAGGGCGCCTATGGCTGCGGCGAACTTGCGGGTGAATTCCTGCGCCACGGTTTCGTGGACCAGGAAGCGGTTGGCGGCGGTGCAGGCCTCGCCCATGTTCCGCATCTTCGCCCCCATCGCCCCGTCGACCGCGGCGTCGAGGTCGGCGTCCTCGAAGACGATGAACGGGGCGTTCCCGCCGAGCTCCATCGAGGTCCGGAGGACGTTGTGTGCGGCGTCGGCCATGAGGCGTTTGCCGACCGGGGTGGAGCCGGTGAAGGAGACCTTCCGGAGCCGGGAGTCTTTGAGCAGCGGCCCGGAAATCCCGGACGCTGAGGCAGAGGCGACGACGTTGAGGACCCCGGGCGGGAGGCCGGCGTCGAGCATGGTCTGCGCGAAGTACTGCGCCGTGAGCGGGGTGAGTTTGGCGGGTTTGAGGACCATGGTGCAGCCGGCGGCGACGGCGGGGGCGACCTTGCGGGTGGCCATCGCGAGCGGGAAGTTCCAGGGGGTGATGAGCAGGCAGGGTCCGACGGGTTTGTGCTGGACCAGGATTTTGTTCTTGCCCTCGGGGGTGGTGAGGTAGCGGCCGTAGTCGCGGACGGTTTCCTCGGCGAACCAGCGCAGGAACTCCGCCCCGTAGGCCACTTCGCCGCGGGCCTCGGCCAGGGGTTTGCCCATCTCCAGGGTCATCAGCAGGGCGAAGTCCTCGGCGCGTTCGGTGACGAGGTCGAAGGCGCGGCGCAGGATCTCGGCCCGCACCCGGGGCGCGGTCCGTGCCCACGACGCCTGGGCCGCGTCGGCCGCGTCCAAAGCCGCGACCGCGTCGGCGCTGGTGGCGGAGGCGAGGGTGGCGAGCACCTCCCCAGTGGCCGGATCATGCACATCGAACGTGCCGCCGTCGGACGCCTCCACCCACTCACCATTAATCAAAAGACCAGTGGACACGGAGGCAAGGAGTGTGGCTTCGCGCTCCGGTGTGAGGGCAGGGGGCAGCTCGGAAGTAACTATCATGGGAAGTCCTTAGGAAGGGAAGGTCAGTAGCTGGCAGGGGCGTCGCCGCCAGCGGGTTTGATGTACTTTGCGGCGAGGGCTTCGGAGCCGCGGGCCAGGATGGCGACGTCGGCGCCCACCAGGATGAAGCCGGCGCCGTTCGTGAGGTAATGCTGGGCCGTGTCCGGGTTGAAGGCGTTCACACCGGCGGGCTTCCCGGCCGCTGCGGCAGCTGACAGGCAGTGTTCGACGGCGGCGCGCACCTCGGGGTGTTCCTGCTGTCCCAGCAGGCCCATGGAGGCGGCGAGGTCGGACGGCCCAATAAAGACGGCGTCCACCCCGTCCACCTTCAGGATGTCCTCCACCGCTGCCACGGCGGCGGTGGATTCAATCTGGACCGTGACGCTGATGGTCTCGTTGGCCCGGGCCAGGTAATCGGGTACCCGGTTCCAGCGGGCGGCGCGGGCCAGTGCGGAGCCCACTCCGCGGACACCCTGCGGCGGGTAGCGGGTCGCGGCCACCGCGGCTTCAGCCTCGGCCACGGAGTTGACCATGGGGATCAGCAGGTTCTGCACACCAAGGTCCAGGTACTGCTTGATCACCACGGTGTCGTTGACCGGCGGCCGGACCAGGGTGTGGACCGGGTAGCCGTGGACGGCCTGCAGCTGGGCGAGGATGGATTCGAGTCCGTTGGGGCTGTGCTCGGCGTCCACCAGGAGCCAGTCCAGGCCGGCGCCGGCGCAGAGCTCGGCGATCAGCGGGCTGCCGGAGCAGACCCACATCCCGGCGAGCGGACGGCCCGCTTCAGCCAAGGCGGAGCGGAAAGTGTCCTCTACTCGAAACGGCATGTCACAACTCCCAGGGGGCCGTAGTCAGCGTGCACGGTGTCGCCCTTGTAGACCCACAGGGGACGGGTGAAGGACCCCGCCAGGATAATATCCCCAGCCTTCAAAGAGTCACCATGGGCGGCGATCTTGTTGGCCAGCCAGTGGACCCCGTTGGCAGGGTGGTCCAGGACTCCGGCGGCCACACCGGTTTCCTCCACGGTCTGGTTCTTGTAGAGGATGGCGGAGACCCAGCGGAGGTCCACCGCGTCCGGCTTGACCGGGTTGCCGCCGATCACCATGGCACCCATCGCGGCGTTGTCCGAGATGGTGTCCACGATGGTCCGGCCCTCCATCTCGATCCTGGAGTCCAGGATTTCGAGGGCCGGAACCACGTAGTCGGTGGCCTTCAGGACATCGAAGATGGTGACGCCCGGGCCCTTCAGCCCGTCTTTCAGGACGAACGCCAGTTCCACCTCCACCCGCGGATGCGTGTACCGGTCCCACTCCACGGAGCAGCCGGTTTCCAGCACCATGTCGTCGAAGATGGCGCCGTAGTCCGGTTCGGTGATGCCGGTGGCGGCCTGCATGGCCTTGGACGTGAGGCCGATCTTGCGCCCCACCAGGGTCCGGCCTGCGTCCTCGTTCCGGCGGCGCCACAGCTGCTGCACCGCGTAGGAGTCCTCCACCGTCATCTCGGGGTAGCGGGCGGTCAGGCGGGGGACAGGGGTGCGGGTCCGGCCGGCTTGCACCAGTTCGTCCGCGATGGCCTCAATCGTCGTCGGCTCGAGCATGGTTAGACCTGGACTCCCAGCTTGAAGCCCTCGGCAGCTTCACCCTCCGGCTTGCGGGTGTAGGAGAAGCCGTCGGCGCCCACGGTCACGGCCATCTCGGACTTTTCCTCGCGGACGATGACCGGCTGCGGGTTGCCGTCCAGGTCCAGGACCAGGGAAGCCTCGGTGTACCAGGACGGGACCACGGGGTTGCCCCACCAGTCGCGGCGCTGGTTGTCGTGGACGTCCCAGGTGATGGTGGGGTTGTCCGGGTCGCCGGTGTAGTAGTCCTGGGTGTAGATCTCGATGCGGTGGCCGTCCGGGTCCAGGATGTAGAGGTAGAAGGCGTTGGAGACGCCGTGCCGGCCGGGGCCGCGTTCGATCCGGTCGCTGATGCGCAGGGCGCCCATCTTGTCGCAGATCTGGATGATGTTGTGCTTCTCGTGGGTGGCGAACGCGACGTGGTGCATGCGCGGGCCGTTGCCGCCGGTGAGGGCGGTGTCGTGCACGGTCTGCTTGCGGTGCATCCACGCGGCGTACGTGACGCCGTCGGAATCCTTGATGTCCTCGGAGACGCGGAAGCCAAGGTCCTCCAGGTACTTGCGGCCCTTGGGGACGTCCGGGGTCACCTGGTTGAAGTGGTCCAAACGGACCAGTTCACCGGCGGAGTAGAGGTCGTAGCGCTGGGTGAGGCGCTCCACGTGCTCCACCTCGTAGAAGAACTCGTAGGGGAAGCCCAGCGGGTCCTCCACGCGGACGGAGTCGCCGATGCCCTTGGTGAAGCCTTCCTTGCGGCGCTCCACCCGGCAGCCGAGCTCCTTGTAGTAGGCCTCGGCGGCGTCCACCTCGGCGGGGGACTTCACGCGGTAGGCGAAGGCCGCGACGGCGGCGATGGGACCCTTGCGCAGCACCAGGTTGTGGTGGATGAACTCCTCCAGGGAGCGCAGGTAGATGTTGTTCTCGTCTTCCTCGGTGACGTGCAGGCCCAGGACGTCCACGTAGAACTCACGGGACCTGGCGAGGTCCGTGACCACGATTTCCATGTAGGCGCAGCGGACGATGTCCGGTGCCGGGACGGTGGGGGTGGGGACGAAGTTGGTCATTGGATTCTCTCTTCTTTGAAAGGTGGGTGGGAGCGCTTAGGCGCCGAATTTGGGGGTGTGGACGGTACCGAGCGTGATGTGCACGGCCTGCTGGTCGGTGTAGAAGTCGATGGAGCGGTAGCCGCCCTCGTGGCCCAGCCCGGAGGCCTTGACGCCGCCGAACGGGGTGCGCAGGTCCCGGACGTTGTGGCTGTTCAGCCACACCATGCCGGCCTCGACGTTCTGCGAGAAGTTGTGGGCCCGGGTGAGGTTCTGGGTCCAGATGTAGGCGGCCAGGCCGTACTTGGTGTTGTTTGCCAGGGCGAGGGCCTCGTCGTCGTTCTCGAACGGGGTGATGGCCACGACGGGTCCGAAGATTTCCTCCTGGAAGATCCGGGCGTCGGGGGCGACGTCGGCAAACACCGTGGGTGCGATGTAGTTGCCTTCGGGCAGGTGGTCGGGGCGGCCGCCGCCGGCCAGGAGCCGGCCTTCGGACTTGCCGATCTCCACGTAGGAGGCCACCTTCTCGTAGTGCTCCGGGTGGACCAGGGCGCCCACCTGGGTCTTGGGGTCGTGGGGATCGCCCACCACGATGTTCTTGGCCCGGGCGGCGTACTTTTCGCAGAACTCGTCATAGATGGCGCGCTCAACCAGGATGCGGGAGCCGGCGGTGCAGCGTTCGCCGTTGAGGGAGAAGACGCCGAACAGGGCGGAATCGATGGCGGCGTCCAGGTCGGCGTCGGCGAAAACGACGCAGGGGGACTTGCCACCAAGCTCCATGGAGAGGCCCTTGAGGTTGGCGGCGGCGTTCCGGAAGATCGTCTGGCCGGTGGTGGTCTCGCCGGTGAAGGAGATCAGCGGGACGTCCGGGTGCTTCACCAGCGCGTCGCCGGCTTCCTCGCCCAGGCCGTTGACCAGGTTGAAGACGCCGTCGGGAAGGCCGGCATCCTTGAAGATGGTGGCCCACAGCGACGCGGAGAGCGGCGTGAACTCGGCCGGCTTGAGGACCACGGTGTTGCCGGTGGCCAGCGCGGGGGCCAGCTTCCAGGACTCAAGCATGAACGGGGTGTTCCACGGGGTGATGAGGCCCGCGACGCCGATCGGTTTGCGGTTCACATAGTTGATCTGCGAGCCCGGGACCTTCATGGCGTCATCAAATTGGGCCACGATCAGGTCAGCGAAGAAGCGGAAGTTCTCGGCGGCGCGGAGGGCCTGGCCCTTGGCCTGGGTGATGGGCAGGCCGGTGTCGAAGGTTTCCAGTTCGGCGAGGCGCGCTTCCTGGGCTTCGACGGCGTCAGCGATCTTGTTCAGGATCCGGGCCCGCTCGCGGGGCTTCATCTTCGGCCAGGGGCCATTCACGAACGCTTCGCGGGCTGCGGCGACGGCGAGGTCGATGTCTTCCTTTTGGCCGGCCGCGGCGGTGGCGTAGTTCCGGTTGGACACCGGGTCCAGGACATCGAAGGTCTTGCCGCCCACGGAGTCAACGAACTGGCCATTGATGTAGTGCTGGATGTGGGTGGGCAGGTCCTCAGGGACGTAGTGCTTGGAAGTTTCTACTGAGGTCGTCATCGTTGAAGTCCTTACTGGTGCTTTGCTTGGGCGAGATATGCGTCAAGGGTTGCCGAGCGGTGGAGCCTGGCGGCTTTTTCGATCTGCTCTGCGTCGGCTCCCGTTTCGATGAGCTTCAGCAGGTTTTCGTGTTCATCCACGGACTCGCGGGCGCGGCCCGGGACGAAGCGGAACGTGGAGGACCGGATGGCTGCGAGCCGGTTCCAGCCGCGGTGCACCAGGTCCAGGATGTGCGGGTTGGGGCAGTGCTCGAACAGGACGCTGTGGAAGTCCTGGTTGAGCTGCGTGAACCGCACGGGGTCGAAGTGGTCCAGGCACGCGCGCATCTCTTCGTTCACGGCGCGGGCCCTGGCCACGGCTGCGGGATCGATCAGCGGGGCGGACAGCGCTGTGGCGGCGCCTTCCACGATGCTGAGGGTCTGCATGGTGTAGAGGTATTCGGTGGGATCAATGCCGGCCACGGTGGCGCCCACGTTGCGTTCGAACGTCACCAGGCCTTCGGCTTCCAGCCGGCGGATGGCTTCGCGGACGGGGACCACGCTGAACCCCAGGTCCTTGGCGATGGAGCCCAGGACCAGCCGGTAGCCGGGGGTGTAGGTGCCTTCCACGATCCGGGCCTTGACGGCCTGGTAGGCCTGCTCGGACTTGCTGCCGGCAACCATGGTGGCCTCACTCATTGGTGCCTGCCCATTCGTTGTACTTTGCCTGCCATTCGGCGTTCATGGGGTAGAGGCCGTCCACGCTGTTGCCCTGCTTGACCATCTCGAAGATAAAGGTTTCTTCCTTCTCCTGCTGGATGCAGTCCTCCACCAGTTCGTCGGCGATGGCCGGGGGGATCACCAGGATGCCGTCGGAATCGGCCACGATGATGTCGCCGGGCTGGACGGTGGCTCCGCCGCACGCGATGGTGATGTCCGTGTCCCACGGGATGTGGCGGCGGCCCAGCACGGCCGGATGCGGATTGGCGAAGTAGGTGGGCATCTCCAGGTCCGCCACGGCGGAGTAGTCGCGGACGCCGCCGTCGGTGATGATGGCCGCGGCACCGCGGACCTGGGCACGGAGGGCCAGGATGTCGCCCACAGTGCCGGTTCCCTTTTCACCGCGGGCTTCCATGACCAGGATTTCGCCTTCGTTCACGGAGTCGATGGCCTTCTTCTGGGCGTTGAAGCCGCCGCCGTGGGTCTTGAACAGGTCCTCGCGGTTGGGGACGTAGCGGAGAGTGCGGGCCAGGCCCACCACGCGGCGGTCCGGGCGGGTGGCCTGCAGTCCGTCGATGCTGACGTTGTTAAGGCCCCGCTTGCGCATCTGGGAGGACAGGGTGGCGGTGGCGACGGACTCCAGCTTGGCTTTCAGCTCCGGGGTCAGGACAGGCCCGACGGCGGGAAGCCCCGCGGCTTCACGGGAGCCGTAGGCTTCCTCCCGCTGCAGGTCATCGACCTTGGGCCGGGCACCAAAGTCCGCGAACGCCGTCGTGCCTTCCTCAACGGTGGTGACCAGCCGGCCGGTGGACAGGCCGCCGTCGATCGTCCCCACTTCCACTTCCAGCACGTCCCCCGGCTTGGCGACCGAGGCGCCGGCCGGGGTGCCGGTAAGGATGATGTCACCTTCCTCGAGCGTGAGCAGCTGGGACAGGTCCGCGACGAGCCGGGCGAACGGGAAGAGCAGGTCCCCGGTGGTGTCGTCCTGGACCAGGTCCCCGTTGTGCCAGGTGCGGATGCGCAGCTTGGCGGGGTCGACGGCGTCTGCCGGGATCAGTGCCGGGCCCACGGGGGTGAACCCGTCGCCGCCCTTGGACCGGAGGTTGGAGCCCTTGTCCGCGTAGCGGAGGTCGTACACGCCGAGGTCGTTGCTGGCGGTGACGGCCGCGACGTGGTTCCAGGCGTCCTCAATCGAAACACGGCGGGCGGCCTTGCCGATCACCAGGGCGATCTCACCCTCGTAACCCAGCAGTTCGCAGCCGGCGGGCCGCTCAACGGGGCTTCCGCCCAGTGCCAGCGAGCTGGAAGGCTTGAGGAAGTAGGACGGCTGCGCCGGGGTGCGGCCCCGCTGGGCGGCCCGGCTGGGGTAGTTGATGTGCACTGCGATCACCTTGCGTGCTGCCGCCAGGGTATCGCCGTTGACCTGCTCCAAAGCCTTCTCCTCATCAGGTACGAAATCGTATACGATCACTATCACCCATCCGGCGCGGTCCGTCAACCCCTGGTTTTCCGGGCTTTTGGCGAGCGGGCCGAGGGCACTTGTCGCCCGGATCACATCGGGCGTACAGTGGAAGCCAGATTTACAGTTTCGATTATCGAATCGTGTGTTCTGATATAGAACACGCTTTAGCCCCGATAGTCATCCACAACGAAGTGAGGAAAGCCCGTGCAGTTCCACCACCACGGATACGTATCCGGTGACCCGCGTGTCCAGCCGGCAGCCGGCGTCGGCCTTAACCGCCCCGAGGAACTTCCCGACGAAGTGGACGTCCTCATCGTGGGCACTGGGCCTGCCGGCATGCTCGCCGCGGCCCAGCTGTCCATGTTCCCCAACGTGACCACCCGCATCATCGAACGCCGCCCCGGCAGGCTCGCCATCGGGCAGGCCGACGGCATCCAGGCGCGCAGCGTGGAGACGTTCCAGGCTTTCGGTTTCGCGGAGCGGATCATCGCCGAGGCGTACCGCATCACCGAAATGGCATTCTGGAAGCCGGATCCGGCCAACCACGCGAACATCATCCGGACTGCCCGGGCCGTGGATGACGAGATGGGCATCAGCGAGTTCCCGCACCTGATCGTCAACCAGGCCCGCGTGCTGGATTATTTCGCGGAATTTGCCGCGAACTCGCCCACCCGCCTCAAGCCTGACTACGGCTACGACTTCGAGGGCCTGACGGTAACCGGTGAGGGCGACTACCCCGTCACGGTGACCCTCCGCCACACCGCCGGACCCAACGAAGGCCAGGAGCGGATTGTCCGCGCCAAGTATGTGGTGGGCGCGGATGGTGCGCGCAGCAAGGTGCGCCAGGCCATCGGCTGCACCCTTGCCGGCGACCAGGCCAACCACGCCTGGGGCGTCATGGACACGCTGGCCGTCACCGACTTCCCGGACATCCGGACCAAGTGCGCCATCCAGGGCGCCGAGGGCAGCATCCTGCTGATCCCGCGCGAAGGCGGCCACCTGTTCCGTATGTACGTGGACCTGGGCGAAGTGGACCCGAACAGCCAGCACTCGGTCCGCAACACCACCATCGAGGAGATCATCGCCAAGGCCAACGCGATCCTGCACCCCTACACGCTGGACGTCCGGAACGTCGCGTGGCACAGCGTCTACGAGGTGGGCCACCGGCTCACGGACAGGTTCGACGACGTCCTGCCGGCCGAGCGCGGCACCCGCACCCCGCGGGTGTTCATCACCGGGGACGCCTGCCACACCCACAGCGCCAAGGCCGGCCAGGGCATGAACGTCTCCATGCAGGACGGGTTCAACATCGCCTGGAAGCTGGGGCATGTCCTGGAGGGCCGCAGCCCGGAGAGCCTGCTGAGCACCTACTCCGAGGAGCGCCAGGTAGTGGCGAAGAACCTGATCGACTTCGACAAGGAATGGTCCACCATGATGGCCAAGAAGCCGGAGGAGTTCGAACACCCCTCCGACCTTGAAGACTTCTACGTGCAGACCGCCGAATTCCCTGCCGGCTTCATGACGCAGTACACGCCGTCCCTGATCGTTGGCAGCACCGACCACCAGGACCTGGCCACCGGGTTCCCGGTGGGCAAGCGCTTCAAGTCCGCACCCGTGGTCCGGGTGGGGGACACCAACCCCCTCCATCTTGGCCACCACGCCACCGCCGACGGCCGCTGGCGGATCTACGTCTTCGCCGACTCCGCCCTGCCGGGCACCAACTCGGCAACGGACATGCTCGCCGAGTGGTTCGCGAACTCGCCGGAGTCCCCGCTGGCCGCCACCCCTGCCGGCGCCGACCCGGACGCGTGGTTCGACCTGAAGGTCATCTACCAGCAGCCGCACACCGCCGTCGACATCAATGCGGTTCCCGCCGTCTTCAAGCCGCTGGTGGGCCCGTTCAAGCTGACCGACTACGAGAAGGTGTACGCGACGGATCCCAAGGCGGACATTTTCGACCTCCGCGGCCTGGACCGCAGCGGCGTGGTGGTGGTGGTCCGCCCGGACCAGTACGTGGCCAATGTCCTGCCGCTGACGGCAACCGCGGAGCTGGGCGCGTTCTTCACGCCGCTGCTGAAGGCCGCCCCCGCGGCACCGCGTCAGGCCGCCCCCGCGGCACCGCGTCAGGCCGTGGCGGCGGCGAGCCGGTAGTCGGCCGCGGCGTACACGCCGAGGATCCGCACCTCGGTGGTGAAGAAGTCCAGTTCCTCGAGGGCCAGCTTCAGCGGCAGGTCCTCGGGGTGGCCTTCGACGTCAGCCATGAACATGGTGGCGGCAAACTCGTTGCCCACCATGTAGCTTTCCAGCCGGGTCATGTTCACGCCGTTGGTGGCGAAGCCGCCCAGTGCCTTGTACAGGGCGGACGGGACGTTGCGCACGCGGAACACAAAGCTGGTGACTGCCGGTCCGGGAAGTTCGTCCCGGGCCGGCAGTGCCTTTTCGCGCGCCAGGACCACGAAGCGGGTGGTGTTGGAGGGGTCGTCCTCCACCCGGGAGGCCAGGACCTTCAGGCCGTAGATGTCGGCGGCCAGCGGGGGAGCGAGGGAGAGCTTGCGGGGATCGTTCCATTCCGCCACCTCCCTGGCCGAGCCTGCGGTGTCGCCGGCGATGACGGGCTTGAGGCCGTGCTCGCGGATCAGCTTCCGGCACTGGCCCAGCGCGTGGATGTGGCTGTGGACCTCCGTGGCGCCTTCAATGGTGCTGCCCGGGATGCCCAGCAGGTCGAAATGGATGGGCAGGAAGTACTCGCCCACGATCTGCAGGTTGGACTGCGGCAGCAGGATGTGGATGTCCGCCACCCGGCCGGCGATCGAGTTCTCGATGGGGATCATGGCCAGCTCCGCCTCGCCGCTGGTCACCAGCTCAAAGGCATCCTCGAAACTGGCGCACGGCACGCTTTCCATGTCCGGGAACATCTGCTGACACGCGATATTGGAGTTGGCGCCGGGCTCACCCTGGTACGCAATCTTGGAGGCCATGATCCGTATGGTTTCACGCCCCGGTGCCAGGTCCCAATCTCAGGCCCCCGGTTACTGCGGCGTGACGCGCAGCCAGAGGTATTGCCGGGGGAGGAGGGTGACGCCGTCGTCCAGCTGCATGGCTGCTTCGGAGAGAAGGTCGACGGCGGCAGGGGAGAATCCGCCGAACGTTTCCGCCGGGAGGGTCTGGGCGGAGTCGCTGAAGTTTGCCAGGGCCAGGATGGTGGGACTGCCCTCCGTCGAGCCCGGCCGCTGGTAGCCGAGCACTGCGCGGTTGTTGGTGCCGAAATCGATCAGCGTGGTCCCCGCCAGTTCGGGGGTGCTGGTCCGGACCTCAATCATCCGCTTCAGCCCGGCGTACACGGCTCCTTCCGGCGTGGCCGGGTCCAGGCGGCGGGCGTACTGCTCCGCGGGGAAATGCGGCCGGTGCACCCAGCGGCTGTCCTCCTCGTGGCCGGGCTCGGACGCGTACCCATAGTCGTTTACCTGCCCCACCTCGTCGCCCAGGTACAGCAGCGGGACGCCGCCGGTGCTGAACGGCACCGAATGGGCCAGGAGGATCCGTTCCACCGCCTCAGCCGGGTCCACCTCCATGCCGCACAGGGACGCCGTCGTTCCTGAAATCCTGCAGTCCCCGGTCTTGGGGTTGTCCTGGAACGGGACGCCGCGGGCAAAGCTGCCCGGGAAACGGTTGACGTAGAAGGAGTTCAGGAAACGGCGGTGGTCAAAGCCGTTGATGCCCAGTTCGGCGGCGTCCTCGTCGGCGAAGGTCCAGCCGATATCGTCATGGCTGCGGACGTAGTTCACCCACGCCGTGCCGTCCGGGATGTTGTGCCGCCGGTGCAGTGCCTGGGCCAGGAGCGAGACATCCCTGGTGGCCAGGGATTCCCAGATGAGTGCCATCTGCAGCGGGTTGTAGGAAAGCTGGCATTCCCTGCGGTCGATATAGAGCGCTACCTCGTCCGGGTGCACGATGGCCTCGGATTTGAACAGCAGCGCCGGCGCCGCCAGCCGGCACACCGCGTTGAACGCCCGGAGCAGTGTGTGCGCCTGCGGCAGGTTCTCGCAGGGGGTGCCCAACTGCTTCCAGATGAACGCCACCGCGTCCATGCGCAGGATGTCCACCCCCTGGTTGGCCAGGAACAGCATTTCGCCCGCCATGGCCCGGAAGACCTCGGGATTGGAGTAGTTCAGGTCCCATTGGTAGGTGTGGAACGTGGCCCAGACCCACCGGCCGTCCGCCATCTGGATGAAGGACCCGGGATGGTTCTCGGGGAAGATCTCCCGCACGTCCGCCTCGAAGGCGTCCGGCAGCGTCCGGTCCGGGAAGATCCAGTAGTAGTCGCTGTAGTCCGGGTCCCCGGCGGCTGCCTTCCGCGCCCACTCGTGCTCGTCCGAGGTGTGGTTGAAGATGAAGTCCACCACCAGGCTGATGCCGTTGTCCCTCAGTTCCGCTGCCAGGGAGCGCAGTTGCTCCATGGTGCCCAGCTGTGGGTTGACCTGACGGTAGCTTGAGACCGCATACCCGCCATCTGAGTGTGGTTCCGGCGCCAGGAACAACGGCATGAGGTGCAGGTAGGTGAGGCCCAGTTCCTTGAAGTACGGGATGCGGGCGCGGACCCCTTCGAGGCTTTCGGCGTAGCGGTCCACATAGCAGACGCCGCCCAGCATCCGGTTGGACTGGAACCAGTCCGGCTCCGCCTCCCGTTCGGCGTCCAGGGCCTTCAGCTCCTGCGGGCGTTCCTGCCAGGAAGCCGCGCTCTGCACCACCAGCGCGGAGAGCTGCTCCAGCCAGTCCGTCCGGTCACCGTACAGGGAATGGAAGAGGCTGCGGAGGGTGGGAAAGTGCCCGTCGAGGCGCCGGTCGAAATCAGGGTCGGGGCGCAGCCCCCGGCTGCGCTCAGCCGCCAGCACTGCCAGGACATGCCGCCGGGCCTCTTCGTCCTCGTTGACGAATTCCTGCATGGCCACCTGCCCCTTCAGAACATCCCGCCGGAACCTCCGGCGGCGCTTGTACGGAAGTATTCCACGTCACATGCCCGGGGCGTTCGACGGCGGCGCACCCGTTGCTTCCCCGGAGCGGGGAGGCCGATGGTCGGGTACGGTTCCTCCCGGAACCCAACCACTATCTTTAAGCTTTACGCACCGCACCAACCAACGAATGATTGGACAGCCATGACCCGTACCTACACCATCGATTCGATTCCCGGTGATGGCATCGGCGTGGACGTCACCGAGGTAGCCATGGGGTGCGTGGATGCTGTGGCCGGGCTGCATGGCTTCACCGTCAACTGGCGTGTCCGTGACTGGAACAGCGACCTCTACGTCAAAACCGGCCGGATGATGCCCGTTGACGGCATCGAGCAGCTCGGCAGCGGTGACGGGATCTACCTGGGAGCGGTGGGCACCCCCGACGTCCCCGACGACGTGACGTTGTGGGGACTGCTGATTCCCATCCGCCGGGAGTTCGACCAGTACGTCAACCTTCGCCCCATGAAGCTGCTGCCTGGGGTCAAGGGAGCGATGCCGGGCCTCGAGGACCTGGACATCGTGGTGGTCCGGGAAAACGTTGAAGGCGAGTACTCGCAGATCGGCGGCCGCTTCGGTGCGGGGACGGACGCTGAATTCGCCGTCCAGGAGAGCGTCTTCACCAAAGCCGGCATCAGCAGGGTGGCCCGCTACGCGGCAGAGGCCGCAACGAAACGCGGCGGCATCCTGGTCTCGGCCACCAAATCCAACGGCATCATCCACACCATGCCGTTCTGGGACGAAGTGGTGGCCCGGACGGTGGAACAGTTCCCCGGCGTCACGGTGGACAAGGTGCTCATCGATGCGCTCGCGGCCCGGCTGGTCATGAAGCCCACCAGCGTCCGCACCATCGTCGCATCCAACCTGTTCGGGGATATCCTGTCCGACCTCGTGGCCGGAGTGGCCGGTTCCATCGGCATCGCCCCGAGTGCCAACCTGAACCCCGAGCGCCGGCACCCGTCGATGTTCGAGCCAGTCCACGGTTCCGCCCCGGACATCGCCGGCAAGGGCATCGCCAACCCCGTCGGCGCCCTCTGGGCTGCCGCCATGATGCTGGACCATCTGGGCGAGGCGGCGGCCGCGCAGTCCCTTACCGGCGCTTTCGAGTCGGCGCTGGCAGACGGCATCGCCACACCGGACCTGGGAGGCTCGGCCACCACGCTGGAATTCGCGCAGGAGGTACGGGCCCGGCTGGGCTAGCCGCGGTTGGACGCGACGGCTAGAGCACGTTCCGGATGGCCTGCTCGAAACTGGTGACGTGCTCCAGGGCGAGCTTGCCCGCCCGGTCCGCGTCGCCGTCGGCCACTGCCTCCAGCAGCTCAACGTGCTCGGCAATGTGGGACGCGACGGACGGTACCTTTTCCAGCACCATGCACCAGATGCGCGTGGCCAGGTTGTCGTAACGGATCAGGACGTCCTCGAGGTGCGCGTTCGCGGCGGCCCGGTAGATCAGCCGGTGGACCTTGATGTCGTACCGCATGAGGTCGTAGGGATCGTCGTCGTCGCCCATGGTGGAGATCGCGGCCGCGGTTTCCCGGATTTCCGCCCGCAGCGCCGGCGTTGCCAGCTTCGCGGCCCGGCGTGCGGCCAAAGGTTCCAAGGATTCGCGCAGCTCCGAAACGTCAGCGAGTTCGGTGATGTCGACGATGGTGGCGAACGTTCCGCGGCGGGGATAGGACACCACGAGGTGGTCACTTTCCAGCCGCTTGAGGGCTTCCCGGACCGGCGTCCGGCCGATCCCGAGCTCGGCGGCCAGTTTGCCGTCGTTGATTGCCTCGCCCGGCCGGATGTCCAGCATGATGAGCCGGTCGCGGAGGTGCCGGTAGGCCTGTTCGGAGAGTGAGAGGTCCCCGTCGCCGGCCAGGTGGTTCTCTAATGTGACGCTCATTTCGAGCCTTCCCAGGAGTGCTATTGACGTCCAAGTGATCTGGAACATACTATTACGACAGTTCTAATATATCAGTTACAGATCAGTTATAGGTCAGTAACTCCGAAGGGCTCAGAAGGAGAACAATGCAGGACGTACTGAACGCCTCGCTCGCCACGGTCGACGCCGACGTCGCCGCCGCTGTGGCACAGGAACTGCACCGCCAGCAGTCCACCCTGGAAATGATTGCGTCGGAGAATTTCGCTCCGTCCTCCGTCATGGAGGCCCAGGGCTCGGTGCTCACCAACAAGTACGCCGAGGGATACCCGGGCAAGCGCTACTACGGTGGCTGCGAGCACGTGGACGTCATCGAGCAGCTGGCCATCGACCGCGTGAAGGCACTCTTCGGCGCCGAGTTCGCCAACGTGCAGCCGCACTCCGGTGCGCAGGCCAACGCCGCCGCTATGTTCGCCCTGCTGAACCCGGGCGACACCATCCTGGGGCTCTCCCTGGCGCACGGCGGACATCTCACGCACGGCATGAAGATCAACTTCTCCGGCAAGCTCTACAACGTGGTTCCCTACCACGTCCGCGAGGAAGACCTCCGGATCGATATGGCCGAGGTGGAAGCCCTGGCCCTGGAACACAAGCCCAAGCTGATCGTGGCCGGCTGGTCCGCCTACTCCCGCCAGCTGGACTTCGCCGAATTCCGCCGCATCGCCGACCTCGTGGGCGCCTACCTCATGGTGGACATGGCGCACTTCGCCGGACTCGTCGCCGCCGGCCTGCACCCCAACCCCGTCCCGTACGCGGACGTGGTCACCACCACCACGCACAAGACCCTGGGCGGTCCGCGAGGCGGCGTCATCCTGGCCAAGGAGGAATACGCCAAGAAGATCAACAGCGCTGTGTTCCCGGGCCAGCAGGGTGGTCCGCTGGAGCACGTTGTGGCAGCCAAGGCCGTGGCGTTCAAGCTCGCTGCCGCCCCCGAATTCAAGGAGCGCCAGGAGCGGGTGCTGCAGGGCGCCAAGCTGCTGGCCGAGCGACTCCTCCAGGACGACGTCGCAGCCGCAGGCATTTCCGTGGTCAACGGCGGCACCGACGTCCACCTGGTCCTGGTGGACCTCCGCAACTCCGAACTGGACGGCCAGCAGGGTGAGGACGCACTCCACCAGATCGGCATCACGGTCAACCGCAACGCCGTCCCCTTCGACCCCCGCCCGCCGATGGTCTCCTCCGGCCTCCGGATCGGCACCCCCGCCCTGGCCGCCCGTGGCTTCGGCGCCGCCGAGTTCACCGAGGTTGCCGACATCATCGCGACGGCGCTGATTGCCTCCGCCGGCACGGGCACCCTCCCCGGGGACACCGCCGTCGAACTCCGGGAACGCGTGACGGCCCTGGCCGGCAAGTTCCCCCTCTACCCGCACCTTTCCGCCGACGCCAACCTGGCCGGCATCGAGGCAGACCTGATTGGAGCCGCCAAGTGAGCACCCAGCACCTTCCGGAGCACCCGGACTTCCTCTGGCGGAACCCGGAACCCAAGTCCTCCTACGACGCCGTGATCGTCGGCGGCGGCGGGCACGGCCTGGCCACCGCATACTTCCTGGCCAAGAACCACGGGATGACCAACATCGCCGTCCTCGAAAAGGGCTGGCTCGCCGGTGGCAACATGGCCCGCAACACCACCATCATCCGCTCCAACTACCTCTGGGACGAGAGCGCGGCCATCTATGAGCAGGCCCTCAAGCTCTGGGAAATCCTGCCCGAGGAACTGGAGTACGACTTCCTCTTCAGCCAGCGCGGAGTCATGAACCTCGCCCACACGCTGGGCGATGTGCGCGAAAGCATGCGCCGCGTCGGTGCCAACAAGCTCAACGGCGTGGACGCCGAATGGCTGGACCCGCAGCAGGTCAAGGAACTCTGCCCCATCCTGAACATCCGCGACAACATCCGCTACCCCGTCATGGGCGCCACCTACCAGCCCCGCGCCGGCATCGCCAAGCACGACCACGTGGCCTGGGCCTTCGCCCGCAAGTGCGACGAAATGGGCGTTGACATCATCCAGAACTGCGAGGTGACCGGCTTCCTCAAGGACGGTGACCGCGTGGTGGGCGTCAAGACCAACCGCGGCACCATCAACACCGAAAAGGTGGGCCTCTGCGCCGCAGGCCACAGCTCGGTCCTGGCCGAAATGGCCGGATTCCAGCTTCCCATCCAGTCCCACCCCCTGCAGGCCCTGGTCTCCGAACTGCACGAGCCCGTCCACCCCACAGTAGTTATGTCCAACCACGTGCACGTCTACGTCTCCCAGGCGCACAAGGGCGAACTGGTCATGGGCGCCGGCGTGGACTCCTACAACGGCTACGGCCAGCGCGGCTCCTTCCACGTGATCGAGCAGCAGATGGCGGCCGCCGTCGAACTCTTCCCCATCTTCGCCAGGGCCCACGTGCTCCGGACCTGGGGCGGCATCGTGGACACGACCCTGGACGCCTCGCCGATCGTGGGCACCACTCCGGTGGAGAACATGTTCGTGAACTGCGGCTGGGGAACCGGCGGATTCAAGGGCACCCCCGCCGCAGGCATGACCTTCGCGCACACCATCGCCACCGGCGCCCCGCACAAGCTGAATGCGCCGTTCTCGCTGGAACGCTTCGAAACCGGCGCCCTCATCGACGAACACGGCGCCGCCGCCGTGGCCCACTAGCCGCCGCCACCAGAAAAGGACTAACGCACATGCTGCTGATCCCATGCCCCAA